>Ga0213868_10000359_pt1 | contig 43076 bp, 27 predicted proteins | sample PICome_9_FD_160087 | JGI IMG/M metagenome (GOLD analysis project Ga0213868, IMG submission 160087) | Coastal seawater microbial communities near Pivers Island, North Carolina, United States - PICO127 | ecosystem: Environmental > Aquatic > Marine > Coastal | place: USA: North Carolina...
TGCTGAGATTTCATCTTCACTATCAGTTGCTCGAAGTGTCGCAAGCAGCACCGCTTGATTACCTTCGCTTATCAAAGATTCGGCATGTAGCTTCGTGATTGAATAGTCTTGTTCATGAGTCACTAAGGTTTGGTTTTCCCGGGCCAGAACTTTCGGAGGTCGCCCCCCGCTTGCTGAGATTAGTGCGAGATCATTTCCAAGAGATCCTAGCACTAAAACCCCTCTCTTTTGGGGAATTGGTGGTAGCAAATCCAGAGTCAGTAATAAGTTTTGCCCCTCGATTAGATCACCTTCCTGAATGATTAGATCAAATTCTCCAGTCTTAGAAATTGTAGCTACGAATTGACCCTCGGTTTGGTTAATGGATCCTCCCGATAAACTTCCGCTGAAAATCAAATTGTCCTCCTTCAGGGAAATGGGGGCAATAAATTCCGAAATCGTGGAATCTTGAGGTAAACCACTGTAAGGCTGAAAAGCGGAGACATGAGGGTGAAAATTCCCGTTATTCCTGGTTAAAATGACGCTTTTAGGTTCGCCTTGATTCGATTGGATTTGGGCCATAATTGCCATGCTACTGTCAGCAGAAAAAACCATCGGGGTATCTGGAATTGAACTTACGATTGGGAAATCATTGGAATTTAGAAAATCACCTTCTATCAAAATGGGAATGATAGATTTATCCCTCTGAAGAGCGACGATCCGTTTTTGATTACCTCCCGCTGAATCTTCGATAGAAGCCGAAAAAATGACAGTCTGGTCATAATCTGTCACGAAAGAGAATGTCTGGTCAGGTGAAAAGGTAAAACCGGCTTCAATGGGGTCGGCTGGACCATTTTCTATCGCGACGATTGTGGGATATTGGGGGTGGCCAACAAGGAGGGAGGAGAGTTCTCGGCCTGCCAAAAGAACCTTTGGAGCTAAGACGACTCTCTGATCATTAAGGATCGCATGAGTGGTGTCTGATGAGATGAGATATGTTAAGTCTTCATTACCACCCGGGACCTGCAAGCCTGACATCGCAGTTTGAAGTCCCCCGCTATGCAAAGCAAACCGAGCCCCATCATTGGTTTGGACTACTGCTAGATATTGCAAATCTCCCGATGCGGACATGATCGGTGGAGATAAATCGAGGTAGTTTTGCTGGGGTGTTTTCGAGGCCCATAAGGTACCACGGATCATAAGTTCCCGAAAATCTGGTTGGGACCAAGTCCGTGCATCATGGCCGTTAGCGTGATAGAAAACTCGACCATTCCCCTCATTTCTCACCCAAGTATAAGGTTCGTCCCACCCGCCATGGTCCTCTCGATAACTTAAAAGTGTGATATCAGGATTTAGGTTTTGATGGAGGTAGGGCTCATCAAAACTTGAGTAGGGAGACAGGCCTTGGAGGATTGGATGATTGAGATCTACCGAATATGTTTCATCGTCTTCAAAAGGGAAATTTGGATGGATAGCAAGATTGTCAGGCAATTCTCCCGGGGCTTGTATAAGCCTAGCTGTGAATTGAGCGATAGAATGGTGCCCTCGAAACGCTCCCCCAAGAATTTTAGCTAGAGTTGCATTACTTCGTGCGACATAGGCAATAACGTGCATACCAACCATGCCACCTCCGCTTTGAATATAGCTTTCTAGGGCGGAGGTTTGCGCAGGCGAAAAGGCATCGTGATTACCAAAGAAAAAAGAGCCTTGGTATTGATTGAGATTACTGAGATTTAGATCGTCACGATTAGTTGAGGTCGTGAATTGAATTCCACGTTCCCCAAATTCTTGACGCACCGAAGACAGAAAAGAGGCAGGGCGGTGGTGAGAGTTATTTTGTTGGGAGAAGTAAAAAACTTTCTTTGTGGAAGGAGAGAGATCGCCTGATGCGACGTGCACCTCAACCTCTGCCTTGAGCCCACCGGCTACCAAGATTCCTAAGCTTAGGAAAACCTGCATGGCGAAAGATTTGTTTTTCGTTCTCATAGCCTTAAAAAGTCTCAAGTCACCCTTGCAAAGGAAAGGAGCGATCAGAGGGAGAAGAATCAATTAGAGTCGTGGTGGATTAACTGGAGTTGTTGGGGTTTTCCCGCTGGATTTAAGACGTAGTTTCTTCCGGAGCAACCCTATTTGCCTTCTAATCTCAGGGCTGGGGTCTCTAGCCAAGTTATTAAATTCGTTGGGGTCTTCGGTATGATCATAGAGCTCAATTCCTGCTTTCCCTTCTGACCATTCGGTATAGCGCCATTTGGCTGTTCGGATACTGCAGCCCATCGTCATTTTCTTGAGGCGGCTGTCGGCAGGCCTTAGAATTTGGGTGATAGCTTCTCCTTTCCATTCTGCCAAAGGGTTTTCGAGTAAGGGGGCAAGGCTGCGACCGGCCAGCTTTTGTGTTTGTGGGTGAGGCAGGTTAGCGAGATCAATTAAAGTTGGGTATATATCGACAAATTCTACGATTCGGGTGGAGCTTTTCCCATTTCCTCGGGCCCGCGGATCGAGAAAAATAAGGGGTGCGCGGGCCCCCTCTTCAAATAGGGTGCGCTTTTGCCAGATTCCTTGATGTTCTCCAAGATGGTAACCGTGATCGCTCCAAAAAACGATAATAGTGTTTTCAGCTAAGCTGAGTTCGCCGAGCGATTTTAGAATGCGTCCGACTTGAGCGTCGACGAATGAGACGCACGCATAGTAGGCTTGCAGTGCTTTCAGGCAGATTTGTTCTTTGAGGTTATAATTAGGAATGGGGTTGTTGTGTGCAAAAGCAGCAGCTGGAATATCTTCTCGATCATTTGCTGGAGCAAAGGGTAGCCGCAACTTTTCGATCGGATAGAGGTCGAAGTATTTTTTGGGAGCGACGTAAGGGGTGTGTGGTCGAAAAAACCCTACCGCGATGAAGAATGATTCATCTTTATGCTCCTTTATCAATTTGATGGCCTCGTTTGCAATCATACCGTCAGTTTGCTCTTCATCGGTGCCGTCAGCAGCAAGCCAACTGAGGGCCCCGGAGATTTTGCGGTGGGGTTCGGCATTAAATATCAACTCCTCGTCGGTTTTATCTCTGCCCCTCGGGTTAATTGTTTTTTGCCATGAAGGAGCATCGTCGAAGCCATTTGTTCCGATGCTCGCAGGGACATTATAGTGGTAGATTTTACCGATTCGCGAGGTGACGTATCCGTTGTTGAGAAAGTGTTGCGAAAGAGTGGTTACTTCCGGAACTTCGTCGCGGAAGTGACGATCGAGATCATAGATTTTAATTTGATCGGGACGCAGCCCAGTCATCAATGAAGCTCGGCTAGGGTTGCATAAGGGAATTTGATTGTATGCTCGATCAAATCGCACTCCCCGCATCGCAAGGCGATCAATGTGGGGTGTTTTGGCGACGATATCACCATAGCAACCGAGGGAGGTGGCAAGGTCGTCGACCGCTATGAAAAGGACATTTGGCTTTTTAACCTTGCTGTGAAGAAGGGCAAAACAAGGAATGAGCGTTAGAAAAATACGAAACATTTATCGGTGATTACGGATTTATCTCAACCGAAAGTCGAAAGTATTTGCCTCCGGATAAGGTGGGTGTCGCAGCACGAACGGTAATATAGGTAACCCCGTTAGCTTGAGGATTAGATGTCACGACGCTAGTATCGTTCCTCCAGTTAATGAGATCGTCACTGGCCTCCGTGGTAATCGTTACGTCGCTGAGGTTTGAGCGAACTTGATAAGTGAAAGTCGCCAAGAGCTCGTCGTTGACTGTCGTGAAAGAGGCCTGTCTGACAACTGTTTTTGTTAAATCAGCGCCTTGGGCGTAGAGAACCAAATTGGAATCTGAAGTTCCGTTGGCAATATCTCCCGGGCTTGATCCGGGTGTTGTTGGGCTGCCGTAAGTTTGCTTTGCCCATTGGGTGTAAGAAAGCTTGGTTTCAAATCCTGGGGTCCCATTTGGCGTGTTTGAAGCTTGCCACCTCCCGGCTTCACCAAGCTGACTCGAGGGTATCGTCGCACTTACGAGATACAAACTTGGGCCATTACCATCTGGCATGGTTGGCCACGGGTCCTTATCGTTGTATTGGAAGGAGAATACGACGTTATTTTCAGTGTCTCGCATCTCGAGAGTTTCGCCTCCGTTCGAGAGATTTGAATCACGATCAAATTCACCAAGTATAATTGCTTCATTTTCAGTTCCATACCTAGCGAGGAAGGCTTGGCGATTACTTACAATAATTCTTCGCGCGCTTGGAGCGATGGTGCTCCCCTGTGGAAAGGTAAAAGCTAAGCCTCGTGTAAATCGGTAATTGCTGAGGTCGATTTCATTTCCTGAAGTATTGAGAAGCTCAAGGAATTCATAATCGTCTTTATTGGTTGAGACTGCGAGTTCTCCAGCGGTTGAGGCATCTGCGGGATGATAATGAATTTCGGTGACGAGAAGGTTTTCGGCACTCGCGGGATTAGCGATCGAAAAATAGGATTCTGTGAGAGCAGACCATTGCCCGGACTCAGTCAGGGTGCGGGCTTTGATGATCCTACTCGTATTGAGCTTAATGGGGCCTGAATACGAAAGCGCTGAAGGAGAGATCTGTGATGGTGTAGAATTGCTAGAGGTCAAGGCCGCTTCGATGAGGAAGTCGCTGCTTCGAGGTGAGGTGTTTTGCCCGTGAATGGCCAAAACATTTGTGCCTACTTGGAGTTGAGATACCTGAGGTGTAAGGTCAAAGTTCTCAAAAATAACGGCTTCATCGTCACTGGTTGGTGATGAAGCTGTCGAGTTCCAGGCTGATGTGCCATAGTTCGACCATGAAACTAAGGTGCCATTGAGATAGGCTGCGAAGCCATCATCGTAACGCATCTGAAGAAGAAGTGAGCTCAGGGATTCAAGCGTCTTTAGATCTGGGACCTCAAACTGGTAGCGTAGATAAAGAGAGGGATTCGTGTCCCACATCTCATCGACAGCAGTCGATATGAAGGGAAGGTAATTTCCTCTTGAACTTCGTTCATACCCAACACCGTTGGTTCCGGAGATCCAGCTGGTGAGGTTGGAAGGCGGGTTGACGGAACGCCACGTAAAGCCGATTTCGTTGTCGATAAGAGCGTCGGGAATGATAACGCGAACATTTGAGTTCTTTCCGATCAAGTTTGTCGTGGATGTGAATCCTGCAAGGCGTGGATCACTGCCATCAGTGGTGTAGTAGATAGTTGAATTATTTGTCCCGGCATTCATCGAGACTTCGATGGGTGTTGCCGAGTTTGCTCCAAAAGGTAGGACGAGTGGCGCTTCGGTATCTGGATAAAGGCTCACTTGGCGGAACTGATCTAGGATTTCCGCGGTCCGATTGGGCAGAAATTGATCTCGAACCCAGTTCACGGCGGGTAACCATTCATCATCGCGGGTAAAAGGGGAAAACCTGTCTTGCTCGAGCCATGCTTGGACACCCCAGCGGGCTGATTCGGCTACGACAGGACTTCGCACGGCATCTGTGTAGTGGCTCCAGTTCTTCCTTAAAGGGCCGAGGGTCAGAGCCCCTCCGAAAAAGCAGTGCTTCCTGAGTCGATCTGCAAAGAATAACTGGAATTCGGGATATCTGCGCAAAGCATCATAGATAATTCCAGGTGATCGGGCATTTTTGATGCGGCTGAAATCGTTTTCAAATGTCTGTAAATCTGAAAAGGGAATGCCCATCGACATCTCAGCATCCCAGTTGTAGAAAAAAAACTTGGTTGTGCCATTGCGGTTCTTTCGCCCGACATACCAGTTTTTGTCATCGGAGAAGGTTGAGATATCCCGACCGTTGAGAAAGAAAGGAGAGAGCCAATCTTCGTCACTCGCCCAGATGCGTTGGATCATGGCATCGGCAAAATTCTCGAGATCAAGATATTCCTGAATTGCCGCGTAGTCGTTGCTAGAGTTGATCCCGCTTTCTGCAAGATCAATGAGAGCGTCCCACGCCGTGCGGCTGCCGGCTTCGACTTCCTGGCCGTGTTTGACGACATCCCAATCTTCTGGATCACCTCCGTGATGGTCTGCGTTGTAGTGCTCATGGGGGAATTCCTGCAATTCGTAGAGTCCCCAGTATTGCCCGTTAAGAAAAACATTCACATGGCGTCCATATGGAGAGGGTTGGCCCATCTCTCTTTGCAGTTTATGTAAAAATTGGTTACGGACAAAACTGGCTTCCCGCCACCTGCTGTCGAAGGTCCAAGCATCATGACCGCCTCCTCGGAGAAGGAGGGATTTGAAACTCTTCACGGGTGAGCTTGGAAAGACTTCATGTTCCAACCGGGAGTCGCCATAGTCGTCTCGAAAGTAGATCCTTAGTGGTTTTTTAGGATGCTGTCGTGAGTTGCCTCCGTGGATACGGAGGCCTGCGGGTTCATGGACCGAATCATCGGGTTTTGCTGGATTAAAATATTCGAAGTGAATTTCGCGTTCACTCCCCCGGCCCTTATCGTCTGGATTTTCGTAGATCCCTCTTCGGCCAAGAACGGTGTCTTGCTCAAATGAGAGCGAGACTACGGGGAGTCCTTTCAGTGCTTCGCGAAGCTCGTCCCGATAGGTGAGCGAGTTGGCGATCTCCGGATTCATCTCCGATTGATTGATGATGTCTCCGGTGAAAAAATAGGATTGCGCATCAACATTTGTTGGTACCATTCCCTCTTTATAAGCCATCGCACGCACTATCGTGCTAGATGCAATAAGAAAAGGGCCGTCGTAAATGATCCCTGTTTCTGGAGTGGGTTTCGTCCCGTTGAGGGTGTAGCGGATGGAAGCGTCATCAGTTTGGGTTGAAATCCCGGTGACAAAAAAACCTTCGTAGAAACCTCTCTTCTTAGTGAAGACCGTGTCGGCTACGAATCCGGTCAAAGCAGTTCCATTTATTTCCCTGGGAGAAGGAGGATCAAAGAACCCCTTGATACCGTTGCGTTCAATTCCGTAGGAAATATCGCTTCTTTGTTTCGGGTAATCCATAAATTCCGAGACGATTTGCCCAGCCGCATTAGACAGCTGCAAAGATCCGCCGGAAGTCGCGATTGAAAAATTGGTGTGAAGTCGGTTGGGGTCCAATCTGTTTTTTCCTGAGGAAAAAACAATTATCCGACCAAAAGCTGGTAAACTTGTCCCAGCGGGAAAGGTCCATTTTTTCGGAGTCTCTGGGTCATCACTCAAAGAATAACCAGTGAGGTCAGCTTCGAGATTTTCAGGATTATGAATTTCAATCCAGTCGCCTGATTCACCATCTTCGTCTTTGAGGGAGGATTGATTGCTTGCTAGAAATTCGGAGATGATGGGCCCAGCTTTTACTCCGCTGGTCGCGATGAAAAACCCAATCAGAAGCGCATAACGGAACATCGTTTTAAACATGCGCTCTTATTGCGAAAGAACAATCAATGAGTTGTAGTTTGGAGGCTTTAATCTAATGCTTTTAAGGTATTTCAGTTGATGTCGGCGGCTTTTTCTTTTGCTTCTTCGAGTGAAAGGCCAGCCTTGACGCCGGGACGGGTGTGGCCGATATGAGTGAGCCAAGCGGGGGCAAGGATGTTTTGTTTGGACTGAAATTTTTTGACGAGGTTGCTTGGGAGTTTTGGAAGTGGTTGCCTTAGGAGGGCTTGATAAATGGTTTGGGCCATCAGACGATGGCCGTCCCGGTTGATATGAACGCCGTCATTGGAGAGGTGGTAATCTGGATCGATAGTTCGTTTTTCTACCATGTGTTTTTTGATGGGTGTGTGAATATCGGCAACTTGAGCAACACGTGATTTCAGCGAGAGGATGAAGGTGGCGTAGCGAGCGATCACTTCGGAATCATAGTTCTCATAAATTTTGGTCCAGGAAAAGACGGGCGAATTTTTTCCAACAAGCTTGTTCTTTATCCTAGGAGCTTGGGGATCAAAAGGGGGTGGGGTAAGGAGAATGAGTTGGGCGCCGGAGGCATTAACTTTGTCAATCAGGCTATGAATCCCTTTTTGATATTGGATGAATCGGCTCTCTGAGAAAGGGTGATAAATGCCATCGTTCATACCGTAACAGGCTATGACGAGATCGGGCTTGCTTTTGCCAAGAGCGCGGGTGAGGCGCTCGGTAACATCAGGTCTGGGGAAGGGATGAGGTGGTTCGGAGAGGCCGGTCACTCCTTCGGAAGGAAGGCCTAGGGCGATGATTTCGGGTGTGTGTCCGTGAAGGCCTAAGGCCGTTTGGAGGTCGACGACATAGTCGCGAGCTGCGGTGATGGAGTCACCGAGGAAGAGGATACGATTGGCAGTGAGAAGAGGGCTAGGCTCCCCGACGGAAGCGCGCTTTGGATCTATTTTTTTTTAAGATGAGAGCGAACGAGGGCGGTTTGCTTGGCGTCGAGAATCTCCCAGCAAGCTAGACCGTTTCCGACAAGTTCGTATTCATCAAATGTCCAGACAACCTTTCTGTTTTTATCGAGTTCGACGATCTGGGGATTCTTGTCGCCGGCGTGGCAGTTGCCGATGACTAGATTGCCATTCGGGAGCTCTTGAAGGTCGGTGGTCCAAGCAAGTTCGATGTCGGTGCCGGGGATTTTCTTTTTCATTTCCCAGACGACTTTTTTATCGGGCGAGACTTCGAGGATTGAATTACCGCTTCCTGATGCGATGAGGGTGTTTCCGTTCTTGAGGCGGATCGCTCCGAAGACCCGAGTTTTGGTCGCGTATTCCCAGACGATTTTACCGGCTGGATCATATTCGGTAACAACGCCGGGGTTTTCGGCACAAGAAAGGTAGTGGCCGGTGGGGAGGCTTTTGAGCATGCGAGTCTGGTGGCGGCCATTTTTTGGGAGGGGGACTTCTTTGACAATCTTGCTTTTTTTGTCGAGGTGGACGATGCGCCCAACACCGCCTTCGGCGATCATGGTGTGGCCGTTCTTGAGGCGCTGAAATGCGTGAACGTCGGCACCCTTGGAGTCGTATTTCCAAGTGATTTCCTTCTGCAAGGTGATCTCGGAGGTAATGGACCAGGAGTCGTGAAAGAGAATGTTACCGTTCGGAAGAAATTGAAGATCGTGGTGTCCGGTGTGACCGCGCTCAGGGCCGCCGGTCTTATATTCCCAGATGACGGTTCCGTCGGGCTCGCAGATCGCGAGGATGTTTTTACCATAGGATGCGCCAACAAGAATGAGGCGATCTTCTTTAGCCAAGAGGGTCAGGGGCAGAAAGAAGAGTAGAATAATCAGTTTCATAATTGAGGAGAATAAGGGTAGAGGACGCTGGAGGTCCAATACGGAATATTAAATTCTGAGTAAGTAAGCTTGAGAAACGATCTTACTTGGACTCGCAGAGCACTTTTAAAAGGTTGGCGATGATAGATTCCCTAAGCGATGCCATGATGCTCTTGGAGCGAAGTCACGGTAAATTCGTTCTCTAGGAGGGCGCGGATTGCTTTTACGCTAGCTTCGGCGGCAGCGAGGTTCGTGCAGTGACTGATTTTATGTTGTACGGCGCCAGAGCGGATTTTGACCTCATCTTCGCGGGCTTCGTGGCCGCTTGGAGTGTTGATGATGAATTGGATGTCGCCGTTTTTCATCATATCGATGACATTAGGGCGCTTGTGCTCTGCCAGCTTGTAGAGACGCTCGACTTCGATGCTCTCATCTTTAAGACACCTGTAGGTGCCGCCAGTGGCGTGGATTTTGAAACCGAGTTCGGCGAGTTCTCTGGCCACAGGAATTGCTCGTTCCTTATCACGATCGTTGACTGAAAAGAAGACATTACCTTCTTTGGGTAGCGGGTTAAAGGCACTCATCTGTGACTTTGCATAAGCCATACCGAGGTTGGAGTCAGCTCCCATGACTTCGCCAGTAGATTTCATTTCTGGTCCAAGAACAATATCGATCCCAGGGAAGCGCCCCCACGGGAAGACGGCCTCTTTCACGCAGAAGCAAGGGGGAAGGATCTCCTCGGTGAAACCAAGATCAACAAGCTTCTCGCCAACCATAATTTTAGCGGCCAGTTTGGCGAGAGGGATTCCGATGGATTTTGAAACGAAGGGAACGGTGCGGCTGGCACGCGGATTTACTTCGATGACATAAAGTTCGTCATCTTTAATGGCGAATTGGATATTCATTAATCCCCGAACTTCTAGTTCTTTAGCAAGAGACTTGGCCCCTACAAGGATTTCGCTTTTGATTTTATCGGAAAGACTGAACGCGGGAATCACACAGGCGGAATCACCAGAATGAATCCCGGCTTGTTCGATATGTTCCATGATTGCTCCAACAACAGATGTGTCTCCGTCTGAAATGCAATCGACATCGATCTCGGTGGCATTTTCGAGGAAACGATCAACAAGAATTGGGCGGTCCGGAGCGACATCAGCAGCGTTGCGGATGTAGTGGCGAAGTTCGTCGTCATTATAGACGATCATCATACCGCGACCACCGAGGACGAAACTAGGACGGACAAGGACGGGGTAGCCAATACGATCGGCGATTGCAACGGCCTCGTCCTCGGAAACTGCAGTGCCGGCTTCAGCTTGCTTAAGGCCAATTTTATCAAGAAGAGCTGAGAAGAATTTGCGATCTTCGGCAAGTTCGATGGACTTGGGGGAGGTTCCAATAATGGGCACGCCGTGGCGCTCGAGATCGGCCGCAAGGTTGAGAGGAGTTTGGCCACCAAATTGCACGATAACCCCATCGGGCTTTTCTTGATCGCAAATGTTCAGAACATCCTCGAGAGTGAGTGGCTCGAAGTAGAGTTTGTCCGAGGTATCATAGTCAGTAGAGACGGTCTCGGGGTTTGAATTGACCATCACGGATTCGTAGCCGAGTTCGCGGAGAGCAAAAGAAGCATGCACACAGCAGTAGTCGAACTCAATGCCTTGGCCAATACGGTTAGGGCCACCTCCGAGGATGACAATTTTCTTTTTGTCGGTCTCGCGGGCTTCGTTTTCGTCACCGTAAGTTGAATAGTAATAAGGAGTGGCGGCTTCAAACTCGGCGGCGCAGGTGTCCACGAGGCGGTAAGTTGGAATAATGCCTTTCTCCTTACGCGCAGCTCTGACTTCGTCTTGGCTGATTCCGCGAGCGTGAGCAATCTGGACATCAGAAAATCCAAGTTTCTTTGCGGTCCTTAAATCGAGATTAGAGAGGTCTTTTCCTTCCTCAACAATAATGCGCATGTTCTCAAGGAACCATGGGTCGATTTGGGTGGCATCGAAGATTTCCTCGATCGTCCAGCCTTGCTCGAAGGCGACTTTGAGCCAGAAGATACGCTCAGCATTTGGGACATGGAGTTTGCGTTCCACTTGCTCGCGTGACGCTTCGGGGTCCTTGCCGTCGAAGCCGAAACCAAAACGCCCAGTTTCGAGCGAACGGAGTGATTTTTGGAGTGATTCTTTAAAAGTCCGGCCGATCGACATGGCTTCTCCAACGGCCTTCATAGAAGTAGTGAGGACGGGATCAGCAGTGGGAAATTTCTCGAAAGTGAAGCGAGGAACCTTGGTGACGACATAGTCGATGGTTGGCTCGAATGAGGCCGGAGTCTCGCGAGTGATGTCATTAGGGAGCTCGTCGAGAGTATATCCGACAGCAAGCTTAGCTGCAATTTTGGCGATAGGGAATCCAGTGGCTTTTGAGGCGAGCGCAGAAGAGCGGCTGACGCGCGGGTTCATTTCGATTACAATGCAGCGGCCGGTTTTGGGATCGACGGAGAATTGAATATTCGAGCCGCCAGTTTCAACGCCGATTTCACGAATCACGGCGAAGCTTGCATCGCGCATGATCTGGTATTCGCGATCGGAAAGAGTCTGCGCAGGGGCCACCGTAATCGAGTCACCGGTGTGAACGCCCATGGGGTCAAGGTTTTCGATGGAGCAAATGACAACGCAGTTGTCGGCGTGGTCACGCATGACTTCCATTTCGTATTCTTTCCAACCGAGAAGGCATTCTTCGACGAGGACTTCGGTAGTGGGCGAGAGGTCGAGACCGCGGTGAACGATCATTTCGAATTCCTCCTTGTTGTAGGCGATGCCACCACCGGTTCCACCGAGAGTGAAGGCGGGCCGAATGACAAGAGGCATAGAGCCAATTTCATCAGCGATGATTTTGGCTTCCTCCATGGAGTGGGCTACGCCGGAGTTTGGAAGATCGAGACCAATCTTGATCATAGCGTCTTTAAACCGTTGTCGGTTTTCACCCTTATCAATGGCGTCAGCGTTAGCCCCGATCATTTTGACGCCGAGCTTGTTTAGCGTGCCGGCATGGAAGAGATCCATGGAAACGTTGAGTGCGGTCTGGCCCCCAAGGGTGGGAAGAAGAGCGTCAGGCTTTTCTTTGAGAATAATTTTCTCAATGACATCGGGCGTGATCGGCTCGATGTAGGTCCGCTCGGCAAACTGCGGATCGGTCATGATGGTGGCCGGATTGGAGTTTACTAAAACGACCTCGTAGCCTTCCTCGCGGAGTGCCTTGCAGGCTTGGGTGCCGGAATAGTCAAATTCACATCCTTGTCCGATAACAATTGGGCCTGCTCCTACGACGAGAATTTTTTTGATGCTGGTATCCTTCGGCATTTTTTAAAGCGGTGGGGCTAAAACTTCGTGTATCTGCCAAGGGGGCGAGGTTTTGTAAAGAGTGATCGCTTTTTCGAGGGCTTAAGATGCAAAAAAGCTCGGCCTCTTGCGAATATGAGCTGTTTTATGGAAATCGATGCCCTTGCTTTCGGAGCGAGAGCGAAGGCATTTTAGGTGGGTAGAACGATAGAGGTTTTCATACAGTGATGCTTTGACATCGCAGTGTTCTCTGGAGCAGCGTTACTTTAAATCTCTGCTCGAACCAGGGTGATTTTGTGAACAACTTTTGTTGAGAAGGATTTTGGATTGAGTCTATGGCTTTTGGAGGTCAGGGATAGGGTGGATGATGACTAAGCACTACCGCCCGGAAATCGATGGCCTCCGCGCTATTTCGGTGATTGGAGTGGTTTTGTTCCACCTCGAGCTGGGGTTTCCTGGCGGTTTTGTGGGCGTCGACGTCTTCTTTGTAATTTCGGGTTATCTCATCACAGGGATTCTCCTCCGACAACTCGGTGAAGATCGGTTCTCTCTTATGGAGTTTTGGGCACGGAGAGTTCGCCGAATCGTTCCGGCCGCCATGGTAATGGTGGTTGGGGCTCTCCTGATTGGTGCATTTCTGCAAACTCCGGAGCGCTACGCTTCGTTGGCTCGAAGCGCAATGGCTCATGTGCTAATGGCGTCGAATTGCTACTTCACTCGCGATCAAGGCTATTTTGCGGAGAAATCCGACCATGAACCGCTCCTCCACACTTGGTCGCTTTCGGTTGAGGAACAATTCTACCTGATCTTTCCCCTTATTGTTTGCTTCGTGTGGAAGCGGGCTCCGCAACGGCTCGCTCTCGTCTTTACAAGCGCTGCCTTGATTTCTTTCAGTTGGAGTTGGATCGAAGTTGTTAGTAATCCCAAGTGGGCCTTTTTCCTTCTTCCCGCCCGTGGCTGGGAACTCCTTGTGGGAGCGCTCTTGGCGATTCTGCCTCAGAAGACAATGCGCTCTCTTGGCGACGAAGCTTGGGCTGGGTTGGGACTTGTTTTGGTGCTAGCTCCCATGTTCTTTTTTGATCGGCAAACCGCTTTTCCTGGTCCTGGCGCTTTAGCCCCGGTTCTCGGAGCAGCTCTTCTTATTTGGACCGGTGGAAGCACAAAAATTGGCAAGTTGCTGGGCTGGAGAGCTTTGGTTAGAATTGGCCTTATTTCTTACTCGCTCTACCTGTGGCACTGGCCTTTCGTGGTTTTTGCTCGGGAGATGGTAATTGAGCTGACGCTCACTTGGAAGATTTCGCTACTGGTTGCATCACTTCTAGCCGGTTATTCTTCTTGGCGATGGGTCGAGATGCCCTCCCGTTCAGGGTTACTTTTGGCTACTCGGAGGCGGTCTTTGATCTTCGGACTTACATCGGCAGTGACTCTGTTTGTAATTGCCTTTTCCATTAAAGCCAGTGGCGGGTTTCCTTCAAGGCTACCCGCTGAACTGAGGCTCATTATTTCCGATATCACCTGGAATGGTGCCGAATACACGAGTGCCAAAAGTGAGGCGATGCCTATTGGTTTCCAAGATGACGGACCGGTTGATTTTGTCTTGTGGGGTGATAGCCATGGCGCTTCGGCAGCGCCCGCTGTTAATGCAGTGGCGACCGATTTTAAGCTCAAAGGCCACGCTTATCTTAATAATGGAACGCCTCCCGTAACTGGGCTCTGGTTCGCTGACATGAGTGAAGCCTCAGCTGCGGAAATGGTCGCTTTAAACGAAAGGGTGCTCGCTGAAATTATCGACTCGAAACCAATGGCTGTTTTTCTTGTAGGACGATGGGTGGCGCGTTGCGAAGGTTACAATGAAGCAGAAATGGTTGGCGAACCCGGCAGCCTCCGATTCACCACTATGTTAGTCGACTCGATGATTCCTGAGCCGACTTTTAAAGAGGCGAGTAGTGCCCTTGCCCGCCAAATCAAAGCGATGGGAGCAAGACTTGCGGTTCACGGGATTAAACTCGTCATTTTTCAACAGGTTCCCGAAAGTAATGAAAGTCGGACTGCCTCCCGATTTTATTCTATGAAACGTTTCTCCGGGACATCAAAAGTTCCTCAATTCACGACGACTAAAGATGAATTTTTAAAGCGGCAGAAACGGACGATGAAGCTCCTTGAAAATCAGACTACCGAAAATGTCACGGTTATCGATGCGAGTAGCCAATTCTTTTTCCGGGACCGTGATCAGCTCAAAGTTTATGCTGAACGATCCTACTATCGCGATGAAGACCACCTTACCCGGGCCGGCGCAATGCACTACCTAGAGCCAGCTTTCAAAAAGTTTATGAGTTGGATCCCACGCGAAGAATCGAAATAACTAGGCCACGCTTTTCACCAAAAATCTCGGCAATTTCCTTCAAATGTCCTGAATCTTTGAAGCCCAATTTTTCGTTCACTCGCCGCGAAGCTTCATTGTGATCAAAGTAAAAGCTTAGGAGATTCTCTACGCCCAGCCGAGGACACTCCGTGATCATCTTTTTCTTGAGACGAGTTCCAAGACCTTGCCCTTGATGGCTTGGGCAAATATAGGTGCTGATCTCAGCTGTTTTATTGTAAGCAAGCCGACCCGCGTAAAATGACCGTAGATAGACGCACGCGACCACCTTGCCTTCATCTTCTGCCACCCAGCATGGTCGCCGATCTGGGTCGAATTCCTGAAACCAAGCCCACCGCTCTTTCACCGTTACTGGCACCAAGTCAGCGGTCGCCTTCCCGCCTGAAATCGACTCGTTATAAATCGAAACGATCGCAGGAAGATCGGTGTCAGTGGCATCGCGAATGATCATCAGTCTGAGTGTATCAAGCAACTTCCCATTCGCAAATCAAAGGCTCCGTCTTACTGTGCCACGTGCCACTTAGATTTGATCCCAAATCGCTCCACTTTCCAGATCTGGAAATGTGGCTTGATCCACATCGGCCAAGGCCCTTTGCTTTCGTCTCGCACGGCCACGCTGACCACTTTGCACGACACCAACGTGTGCTTTGCACACCCGGCACTGGCCACATCCTCGTCAAACGCTACGGCGTCAAAGCCTCGACAATTGAAGCGCTCGATTGGGGTGAGCAAAGAATTATTAACGACCACCATATCACCCTCTATCCCGCTGGTCACATCACAGGATCGGCCATGATTCGAATTGAGGGCCCGGATCAATCAATCCTTTACACCGGCGACTTTAAAACCCGATCTTCTCATACTGCCGAGCTCGCGGATTTCCCTAAGTCAGACATCCTCATCATGGAGACCACCTTCGGGCGACCACAGTTTGTCTTCCCGCCAACCGATGAGATTGAAAAAGATATCTCCCGCTTCGCTCGTGAGACTCTCGACGACGGGGAAACGCCTGTCTTTCTTGCTTATTCGCTCGGTAAAGCTCAGGAAGCTCTCGCCATTTTAAACAACGCCGGAATCGAAATCGTTGTTCACAAAACAGTTTTCGAAATGACGCAAGCTTGTCGCGACATCAAAGTCGATTTGCCCAAACCTGTCCTCTTAGAAAAAAATATTCCGCCTGGAGTTGCCGTCATTGCCCCGCCCAATGCTGTGCGTGCGCGCGTGATTCGCAGTCACAAAAAACGTCGGACTGCCATGCTCAGCGGATGGGCCCTGACTCCTGGTTCGCGATACCGTTACCAAGTTGATCAAGTCTTCCCACTTTCCGATCACGCTGATTACCCTGGCCTCCTCCAGTCGGTTGAAAAAGTCTCCCCTTCCCTAGTCTATACCGTACACGGTAGCACTCGTGAATTCGCCCGTGATCTCCGGGCCAAGGGCATCGAAGCATGGTCGATTTATGGCGACGACCAACTCGAACTCCTCGAATCCGCTTCTCCTGAAATTTCGCCCAAAAAAGAGCTTCCACGGCCTTCCTCTGACCTTCGTGATCTCAGCGAACTCCTCCAATCGCTCACCACTACCGCCTCTCGACTTAAGAAAATACAACTTCTCTCGACATTTCTCCAAGATCGCACCAACCAAGAACTACCGCTTGTTACTCGTTGGCTCAGCGGATCTGGTATCACTCATCTCGGCAATGTCATGATCCGGCAATCCCTCCTCGAAGTCACCGGCTTCCCTCTAGCTAAATACAAAACCGTCTCTGCCAGCCAAAATGACTCCGCTCGCACTGCGAGACTTCTTTTGGAAGAAGCATCACTTAATCCTCTTGCCCATTCCTTCAAAGAAGTTGCTACGTATTTCGACCAACTACGGAGAGCTAGTGGCTCCCTTGCTAAAACTCATCTCCTCTCATGTTATCTTTACCAATGCCATCCGGCGGAAGGCGAGACTATGGTCCGTCTCCTCACCGGCGGGCTTCGCGCCGGAGCCAAGGAAGGACTTTACGAAGAAGCTGTGGCTCAGGCTTTTGATGTATCGCACTCGGCTATTCGCTATGCCGCGATGCTCACCGGCGATCTTGGTGAGGTCGCTATCGCAGCAAAAAATAAAACTCTCGCTGAGATCCAATTACGGCCTGGCACGCCTATCAAACCAATGCTGGCTTCCCCCACTGAAACTGCGGAAGACATTATCAAATGGCACGATAGCGAAGACATCCCACTTTGGCTTGAGCCGAAGTATGATGGGATTCGGAGCCAACTCCACGTTACTCCGGATGGGGCTCATCTTTTTTCTCGTGATCTTCGCTCACTCGATGATGAATTCCCCGAGATCCTTGAGGCTGCTCGTGCCCTTCCCCCATGTCTTTTAGATGGCGAGCTTATCGCCTACGCCGAAGGCAAACGGCTCACTTTTTTTGACCTCCAGAAACGACTCGGCCGGAAGAAAATTCAAGGTGATCTCTTTCTCGGAGCGGCCATCCCGGTAAAATTTATGGCCTTCGATTGTCTTTATTCGCGAAAAGCACTCATTGATGCTCCTTTGGAAGAACGCCGGCAAGCCCTAGAATCGCTGGAACTTTGCGCCCCCTTTACGCCAGTGCCCCTCATTCGTCCCGAGGGAGCTGATATCGAAGCCTTGGAGCGAGAATTTAAAAAAGCAATGTCCGATGACAACGAAGGACTCATCGCAAAAAATTGCTCATCGAGTTATCAACCGGGTCGACGAGGTCAGTCATGGAAGAAGCTCAAAGGTGTGATGCCGACTCTCGATTGTGTCGTGATCGCTGCTCAGCAAGGACATGGAAAACGGTCAGGAGTTCTATCGGATTACACTTTTGCTTTGAAAGACAAAGAATCCGGCGAACTTCGGGCTTTAGGGAAAGCCTACTCTGGCCTCACGGACGATGAAATTGAAGATCTCACCGATCATTTCCAAAAGACCACGATTGAAAGAATCTCACGACGGGTCGTTAAAGTCGAACCGACCATCGTGCTGGAAATTGCCTTTGACAAGATTCGCCCTTCAAAGCGTCACGATTCTGGCCTTGCCTTGCGATTCCCGCGGATCAAAGCGATCCGCCGTGACAAAAGCCTAGATGAAATCGACACTCTTCAAACCGCTCAAAAATTAGTTTAGCTAGGGGCCTTATCGCTTCTTCGCCAGATGAACTTTCGATTCTTTTTCCGTTGTGAAGGGATCTGGGTCCACTTCATACCAAGACGATTTCTGGATTCGGTCGCGGTTATAGGGTGGTGCAAAAATATCCACTAATTGTGTCGGTTTTTTTGCTTTTAACCGATGGATATTTCGCGCTTTTGACGTCAATGAGGACACCGAGGTCTTCTTGAGAATCTCGTGGTTCGTTTCCTTAAGAAGGACATGTTTATGTTCTGGCCTTTCTCCGAGAAGATCGTAATTCCAAGTTTCAATTTCGCCTGAAGCGCAGAGGATTACTCCGGTCATTTCTGGATGATCGTGGTGAGAAATCTCTTCTTCTTTTTCAAATTGCAAAAGAGTCACGTGGAAGTCGCGCTGTTTTTCGAGAGGTTCAAAATCCACCCGTTTGTTTCCAAGGCCGCGATGAGCTTTTCTGAATGCTCCCAACAAATATTTGTCTTTTAAGTTGAGACGTGAACAAAGTTTTGCCGCCTTGGTGACATAAGCTGATTCATCCCAATCATCAAGGTGTTGACGGGTTGCTTCTTTTTCGACTGCTTCGAGGAAAGCGTCCCAATTGATCGGTTGCATTTCAGACAAGCGGCCTTGGCAGGCATTAGCCCGAGTCGCTAAGGCGGTAAGGCTTGGTAGCGCTATCGTCAGCCCCAAAAAACCGGGTAAGGAGGTGCGGATAAAATGTCTGCGATCATAATCATCCATCGCCAAAATTATTGGCAAATAATGGCAAAGACAAGCTTGGGCTGAAAATTGGGATCCTTTCTCATGAATTTATCATATTAAATTAGGCAACTTCTGAGTTGTTTACCGCTCCAACGACGGGAAGATTATCTCCTGAGGAGTTTTTATCAGCGCAAATAAAAATTGTGTGCTACTATTCCGCTTCTTTCGACCCCAACCACGTTATGTCTCAATTTTGGCGTTTCTTTTTCCCTTTAATCCTGACTGGGTGTCTTTCAGGTCAGGTTCGCATCAACGAGTTTATGGCCTCAAATACGAGGGCGTTACCCGATATTGTCGATTTCGAGGATTACCCCGATTGGATCGAGCTCCACAATCCTAATCTTGAGGACGCGAGTCTAGACGGGTTTTTCCTCAGCGATGATCCCGCCTCTCCCTTCAAATGGCCTATTCCTGATGGCGCGGTTGTTCCGGCCGGAGGATACTTGCTTTTCATGGCGGACGGTAATGATGCCGGCCTCGGTGAATCCCACCCAAGAGGATATTGGCCGTGGCGGGATTTTACGACCGAACGATATCACACTAATTTTGGACTGAGCGCAGAGGGAGAAGCGGTCGTCTTGACTCAGACCACAGGCTCTACGTCTACGACGCTCGTTACCACTGGTTCTGCGTGGGCTTATCTGGACGATGGTTCGGACCAATCAACTCAGTGGAGAGCTCGTAATTTTGACGATAGCGGTTGGGCCTCTGGTCCTGCCGATTTTGGATACGGGGACGATCCCGTTACCGAAGTCTCGTATGGCGGAGATGAGGATAATAAATATATCACGACCTACTTCCGGCATAAATTTGACGTAACAGATTCCAGTCTTTACCAAAATCTTTCGCTCGCTCTTCAAGCGGACGATGGGGCTGTTGTGTATTTAAATGGGGCCGAAATCGTTCGTGATAATATGCCCCCCGGCATCATTAGCTCACTTACGACAGCCGTTGGAAGTGTCGGCAGTAGTGAGGCAGATTTTCTTACCTACGCTGTTCCTGTTTCCGGGTTGGTGACGGGTGACAATATCCTCGCGGTTGAGATTCATCAGCGGAGCGCTGACAGCTCTGATATCCGTTTTGATCTTTCTCTCGAGGCTTCTTATTACACCGGAGTCGTAACGGTGGATACGATCTCCTACGGCAGCCAAGTTACCGACATTTCTTATGGCCGTGATGCTGAGTCGCCTAACATTTGGAAGCAGTTTGCCGAATCTACTCCAGGATCTGCCAATACGACTGCTGAGGTTACCAGTCTGCGCTTTTCCAGCCGTGAAGTTACCATTGCTCCGCGAGCCGGCTTCTATTCTTCTGATCAAATCATTAGTCTTAGTACGACTGAGGGAGAGATTTATTACACCTTGGATGGGAGTAATCCGTCTACTTCCGCTACGCTTTACACTGAGCCTTTCCCCATTAGCGCAACCACCATTGTAAGAGCCCGTGTCTTCGAAGCCGGTAAGGTTCCCGGCCCTATTTTGACTTCGACATATATCTACGGAGAGTCTTTTAATGGACTCCCTATCGTCTCTGCGGTGGCTGATCCCGAAACTCTCTTCGGAGATGAAATCGGGATCTACGACAACGATCACGAACCGGTCCGCAGTAGAATGAATGAGGTTTACAAAAAGAAGGACGCACCTGGGCATGTTGAATTTTTCCCGGTGGATGGGAGTGAGGGGTTCCAAGTTAATGGTGGCTTTCGTATTGGCGGCGAAAACAACTGGGGATCTCATGAGCAAAAGGCTCTTAATTTTACTCTGCGCGGAAAATATGGTGACGATGCCATCAAATATGACCTTTTCCCCGGAAGCAATATTCCTGTTCATACCGCTATCGCTTTTCGCGAAGGTGGTGATGATTGGGATGATGCGATGCTTCGCGATGCCATGTGGAACACCATTGCAAAAGGTCGCCTCGAAGCTGAGACCAATGCCTCTCGCCCGTGCGTTGTTTTTTTAAATGGAGAATACTGGGGAGTTTATAACATTCGCTCACGTTGGGACGAGCAATGGCTCTTCGAACATTATGGTGTCGATAATGGCGAATATGACCACATTGGATATGGCCGCTTTACAAGTAGTAGCACGACTCTAGGTGTCGAGAATGGTGACTTAGAAGATTGGCTTGAACTTCTAGAATTCATCGACGCGAACGACATCAACGAAGCTGGTAATTGGGCCTTTGTGGAGTCGCGCGTTGATCTCGATAGCTTCATCGACTTTATCGTTTCTGAGTCATTCGCTAATAATACTAGCTGGCGCCATAACCGCGAAATGTGGAAGGCCCACAAACCTGGTAGTAAATGGCGGTGGTTTCTCCCCGATATGGATCGTACTTTTAAAGATTCGGATATCAATAGTAACACTTTCGATGACATCTTGAAGGACGACGCCCTGCTCGACCGCATTAAAAACCAACCTACTTTTAAAGCTCGGCTGGCCCAGCGCTACGCGGCTCATATTGCTTCTACTTTTTCCTCTGCTCGGATTAACAAGATCATCGATTCCCTCGGTGCTACTATCACACCGGAACTCGATCGCCACAAAGAGAAGTGGGATGGGAGCATTGATGCTGATGATCAGGCCCGCGACCTCAAAGAAATCAAAGACTATAATGAAGAACGGTTGACTGAAGTTCACGACGAGATCGACTCCGAACTTCTCATCGACTCTGCTGTTGATATTACTCTTGCGGCCAATGGTTCTGGTTCGTTCCGTATTGAGGGTGTTGAAGTCGAAGCTGGGACCCTCAAACTTTTTCCGAACCTCAATACCACTGTCGAAGCTGTTCCCGCTCCTGGCTTTGCTTTCGTTTCTTGGGAAGCTCTTCAGGGAGAAGCTACCACAATTCTCAATTTCGCTGGTCCTGCAACTCTGACTGCCAACTTCATTCCTACTGGTGGAATTGTTACGGGTGGCACCCTCGCTTCAGATACGACCTTTACTCTCGCGAACTCACCCTATTTTATCGCTAGCGATCTTATTGTGCCTGTTGGCACGACTTTAGATATCGATCCCGGAGTTGTTCTCGAAATGGCTACTGGACGCAATATCCGCGTGATGGGCACTCTTGATATTAAGGGCACAGCTGGTCGGGAGGTTATCATCCGCGGACGGAGCAATACTACCTGGGGAGGACTTTCATTTGAAGAACCTTTGACTACTTCAACTCTCACGCATCTCATCGTGCGGGATGCTTCGCGTGGTCAAGAGCCGACTCTTTATCCGGCGGGGATTGCTGGTTTAAATGCCGATGTTGTTATCGACTTTCTGAATATTTCTGGGGGACGTGGCCCTCTCTTTTTTCGGGGTGGTTCGACGATCCTACGTGACAGTTTTGTCGACATTCCGATTACGGGCGATGGCATTAATATCAAAGGTGGCTATGCCGAAACTCACCGCACGACCTTCCTTGGCAACAACTCTGTCGATACCGACGCCATCGACTACGATGGTGTGATCAATGGGATCATCAAGGGTTGTCGAATCTATAATTTTCGTGGGTTCAACAGCGACGGAATCGATACTGGTGAGCAATGTGTTGATGTTCTCATCGAAGGAAATTCTATTTTTTATAACTCCGACAAGGGAATCTCAGTGGGCCAAGGTTCAACTGTCATTATGAGAAATAACCTTGTTGTCGGCTGTCTTCAGGGTGTTGGGGTTAAAGACGCTGGTTCGGCTATTTTGGTTGATCAAAACACTTTTGTTGACTGCGCTGAGGCCGTCGCCTCTTTTGAGAAGAATTTTGGAAAGGGTGGCGGAGCTGCCATTATTACCAATAGCATTTTTTCAAAATGCGGGGTGCCAGTAAGTTCCGACGCCTTTTCTACGCTTACGGTTTCTTACAGTCTGAGCGATACCACTCCTCTCGTGGGCCTCAACAATCTTATAGCTGACCCCCTGTTCGTCGATGCTACCGACCTCAACTTCCAGCTTTTGCTTGAATCACCCGCAAAGGATAGTGGTGATCCAGCTCATACCCTCGATCCTGACGCGACTCGTGCCGACCGTGGCGCACTCTACACTTACTCATCAGACGACTATCCTTTTGAAATCGGTAAGACGGTTGTTATTAACGAAATCCTTGCAAATTCTGGAACCGCGCCTGATTGGATAGAGCTCTACAATCGATCTTCTAGCCCGGTCAATATCGGGGGGTGGTTTCTCAGCGATGATGGTAGTGATCTCGCTAAATATCGAATTCCTCTTGATACTGTTCTCCCAGCAAATGGTTACCTGACCTTCTTTGAGGATACCAATTTTGGACCTGAAAGTGCTGACCCAAATCGGATTACGGGCTTTGGACTCAGTGATAATGGAGAAACGGTGCATCTCACGTCTGCTATCAATGACGTTCTGACAGACTACCGGTTTAAGGAAAATTTTGGAGCTTCGCTGGAAGGGACCACACTCGGATACTATTACAAGCCAGGATCGGGAACCTACAACTTCATTGCCTTGCAAGATCCCACTCCGGCCGCGCCCAACGCTGCGCCTAAAATCGGGCCCATCATCATTTCTGAGGTGATGTATAATCCAGCCATCGATGGCGCTTCGGAATATCTTGAGTTACTAAACATCAGTGATTCTTCGGTCTCTCTCTTTGATAATACGACTGGTAAGGCTTGGCAATTTAGCGATGGAATTGACTACGAATTTCCTGCTGGGGCCCCTCTCGTTATGGCTCCGGGTGAGCGTATTGTTCTCACCCGAAGTCTCACGGCATTTAACTCGGAATTTACGACACCTGAAGGAATTCGTGTTTTCGAGTGGCTCACCGGAAAACTTTCCGGGGGTGGTGAGACCGTCCAACTTGCTCGCCCTGGCCCCATTAACGATCTCAACGAAGTACAATACGTTCGCGTTGATCGGGTAAAATATAACAACAAAGCCCCTTGGCCGATCAGCCCGGATGGCGATGGTCCTTCGCTCACGAAAATTGCCGAGAATCAATATGGAAATGACTACCTGAACTGGCGTGCCGCTGCTGGCAGCCCCGGAGCTGGGGCCCCCGGGCTTTCTTATGACGACTGGGTCATCTCTAATAACATCACTAGCCCGAACCTCGACAACGATAGTGACGGTCTTTCTAATCTTATCGAATATGCCTTGGGCACCGATCCCGCAGTCTCGGACGATCAAGTTCCTCTCAATATTACTTTGAGCCCATCCGCTGTAATTGCCTCTTATGAAGTAAACACCCTACGGCCGGATGCTGATCTGCTACTAGAATCTTCTTCCGACCTCGTTAAATGGTCTCCTGTCAATTCACCTCCTGTCGCTCTTAGCGGTGACCGTCAGCTCTACTCAGTCATCCAACCGATAACTGGTATCCGGTTTTTCTACCGTCTCGCCGTTCGGCTTAAGCCGTAACCATCAGATTTAGTACGAGTTGAGCTTACTCTCAAGGGTGTGATAAAATTTAAGGGAGCCTAAAATCGACTTTTGGTTCGCATTTTCGCCACGAGAGATTAAATCCGACCCTCACATTATGAAATTAATCGCCATCATTCTTGCTGCTACCGCTTCTTTCTCCTTTGCTGGGGAGTGGATTCAAATGTTCGACGGGAAAACCCTCAAAGGTTGGAAGGTCAATTCTGAAAACCCACAAACCTTCTCCGTTGAAGATGGCGCGATCAAAGTGGAAGGCCCTCGTGCTCACCTCTTTTATGGGACAGACGGCAATGCCAAGTTCAAAAACTTTGAATTTGAGTGTGAAGTTAAAACTGCCAAAAATGCTAATGCGGGAATCTTCATTCACACTAAATTTCAAGACAGGGGCTGGCCCTCACAGGGTTATGAATGCCAAGTCAATGCCACCCAAAAGGACTGGCGTAAGACGGGTAGTATTTATAGCTTTCAGGATGTCAAAGAACCCGGGCACAAGGACGACGAATGGTTTACATACAACATCAAAGTCGAAGGAAAAAAAGTGACTGTCACCATCAATGGAAAAGTGACCAACGAATATACCGAGCCAGCTGATCATAAGGAAAAGACGAAGCGTCTCAGCAAAGGCACGATAGGTCTACAAGGCCATGATCCCGGAAGTCTCATTTACTTCCGGAAGCTGCGAATCAAAAAACTGGGGTAATAACGACCTCTTTAAAAAACAAAGCCGCCTCCTCTATTCCTGAGGATTGGCGGTTTTTTTGGAAATCAAAGTCTCACCCTCCTTGTCTTTGAGCCCCAAGCTTACAAGCATTTCTCTGATCCCTCTAAGCGAGTAATTTGATTCAACACGAGGGTGAAGTTTTGAAAGCCAAGGCAGCTTCTGCGGCCCGCGTTCCACTTGCAAAACATCCCTGCAAAAGATAGCCGCCAGTTGGTGCTTCCCAGTCGATCATTTCACCAGCTACAAAGATTCCTGGGAGATCTTTGATCATAAGTTGATCATTGATAGTTTTCCATGCTACCCCTCCAGACGAGGAAATTGCCTTTTCAATCGGACGTGTTTTGGTGAGTGGAATACAACATGCTTTAGTATGTTGTGCAAGATGCTCTGCAGATAAAAATGGACCATGGAAATGGTCTAGGATCAGGCGCATGGAGCCGCTGAGCTTCCAACGGTATTGCGATTCAGCGAGAAAGTTCTTTTTTGCCGACTCCATCTTACCCACCAGTTTTTCGATCGTGAAAGTTGGCTTGAAATCTAAGGTGAGCAGGGGTTCTTTCATTGTGCGAAGTACTGGACCTAGTGCATAGAGAGGGCCGCCTTCCATTCCGTAACGCGTGAGCATGATCTCGCCTGGAGCGATCTGGTCATCGGCTGAAGCCACTACATTTTTTAAGGGCTGGGCTTCGAGTTTTTCAGCCAAGTCAGAAGACCAATCCACTTCCCAACCACAATTTGCGGGCGCTAGTGGATTCACTTTTACCCCAGTTTTTTCAAGGGTTTCAACCCATCCTCCATCTGATCCGGTTTGTGGCCACGACCCTCCACCAAGAGCCAAAATAATGGCATTAGCTTGAATCTTAACTTCCCCTTCTGGGCCCTCGAAAGAGGCCTTTCCACTCGTTAACGAAACAAGGCGATGACTCAGACGAAAATCCACTCCCTGCTTACGGAGTTTTTCAACCCACCGCCGTAGGAGTGGAGCGGCCTTCAAAGCTTTTGGGTAAATCCTACCAGATTTTTGGACAAAGGTCCCAACGTTAAGCCGCGCGGCCCAAGCTCGTATTTCCTTGTTGTCAAAGTCAGCTAGAGCGCTGGTCCAAAAGTCGTGCGGTTGATCAGGTCCTTGATAGCGAGTGACAAAAGTTTCTATTTCCTCCGAGTGCGTCAGGTTAAGTCCCCCCTTTCCAGCTACTAAAAATTTCCGCCCTACCGATCGCTTCTGATCACATAGCGTGACCTTCATGCCGGCGGTGGAAGCAACTTCAGCAGCCCGTAACCCTGAAGGTCCGCCTCCGATGATAAGAATATGTGACACGCCAACTTATTTCTGAGGCGCGGCAAAGACGCCAGAAAAGATTTTTATGTTAAGCTATTTCATCCGCTCAGCAGTCGCCTTGAAGTCGGGGCGAATGAGGGCGTTGGTTAGACAATGCCAAAGTGGTCGGGGGAATTCGATGGCATTATTAGCCTTAAAATGGGAGTTGAAGCGGGTTTAGGTATGGCTTTCGTTACGGGCCCCCGGATGGTTTCCATACTATTAAAATGAGACCCGAACCTGCTCCGATTTACATTGTCATAGGCTCTTTAAAGAGCCGAAAACTTATGGATTGGGAACAAGCATTTGTTGAGGAACTCGCAAACAGAGGCCTCTCTTAACCACCTCCAGGACGCAGGAATTCAAATCCGGGGAGGTTACGCAGAATGCCGTAAATGATAACTGCGAAACCGAGTCTGATTCCCCAGCGGCCACCGGTTCCGGGTCGCCACTCCGGACGCTGCCATCCCCATGCGGCAATCTCACGAATCATCACGAATGCCATAAGAGGCATCAGAAGAATAGCAACGGCATTCATCTGAAGTGCAGTTCCCAGGTCGCCGTGCATGAGGGCCCGACTTGCTCGGGTAACACCACATCCAGGACAATAAAGGCCAGTGGTAGAGTGCAATGGGCAAGGTGGAAGACCACGAAAATTACCTCTTACCAAAATTGCCATCCCAGCTGCGCCAAGCGCTAGCCCAATGACCAACCATTTACGTACCGCCATTAGGCCACCGCAACCATCAAAATGGCGTATAGAACTATTCCTACAATACTTGTTCCGAAGCTCATCCAGCACCAAAATTTGGCTTTATTGGAAGCTTCCAAAGCCTCTGCCGCTTTTCCGGTGACTGATAGTCCATCAACCTTGGCAGCGTAGACAATCCCAACGATCCCAAAGGGCAGACAGCACAAAAGCGTACACGCGATTGATTGCCAGAGATAGTTTGGAGGATTCACTGTAGGTCCGCCCGCCCCACCCATGGTTCCGGCGTATGGGTCAGTCGCAGGTGGAGCGTAGATTTGATCATCAACCGGATTGGCGGTAGGTGCGGGACTTACTGGCGTGCCTCCGGTGACTATTTCCGGAGCGGTGGCAAGTTCGGGAACTTGGTTCCATGGTATCCAGTTATCCATACCCTCGCGCCAGATGAGAGAATCCGCCGAAATCTGGCCCGCAGCATGCCGCGCCCTAAGATCATCTATCCCAATAGGCCCCTGCTGAACTCCTCCGGTTGCGTAATACCAATCGTTTGTCATCCTAAAAAAGTAGAAAGATCCCTTCTAATGCCAATGGAAATCCTCAATCATCTCCTATTTTCGAGCTAAGTTACTGATTATTAATGCGGAACAGGTCCACAGTTTGGACACGCGCTGGTCCACTCTACTTCCCCCGTAGCATAGGATTCCTGCTTCCAAATAGGCACGCGGGCTTTGATGGAATCGATCAAATAGCGGTTGGCATCAAAGGCCGCTTCGCGATGAGCCGAGGCTGTTAAGGTAACCACCGCACACTCGCTGATTTCCAAGGTCCCGATGCGGTGGACGGCGAGGGCCTTAACCATCGGAAATTTTTTCATTGTCTCGGCAACAATCTTTTCCCCTTCCTTCTGCGCGAGCACCGGGTGACGGGTATAATGAAGTTTTTCAACATCACGACCTTCGTGATGATTGCGGACTAAACCCTCGAAAACCACGAGGGCTCCGCAAGTGGGATCGGTCATTTGGTGGCGAAGTGCCATTACATCGATTGGAGTTTTTTGGATCGAAAACATAATTTTTATCCACCGGCAAAGGGTGGCATGAAAGCGATAGTTTGGCCGGAGGAAAGAAGGTTGGTCCATTCGGCAAATTCGTTATCGACTGCCGGTTTCACATGAGGAAGATCCAGCGAGAAATGATGCTTGAGCCGCAATTCTTCCCAAAGGCCGGCAAGGGTGGCGGCGGAAGTATGAAGAACATCGGAATCCATCCCAGCTTCGTGGCTGAGCTTGGCAAAGTATTCTACCTTCACTTCTTTTTCGATTGCTCCGTATTCGTGGAGGTGCTGTAGCTCCACGAGGTGTTCGGGGCGATTTAGATTGAGCAAGGCACGTGGATCAGAAGGGACTAGGTCTATGCGATCGAGCGATGCTATAAACCGGCGGGCACAGCGCTGATTCTTCTCGAGTAATTTTGTTAGCTTGCTCGCTGCCGTGGGCGAATAATGAGCACAAAGAGGTTCAGGATGATCATCAATAGGATTGAGAAAGCAGGTGGCGTCCTTAGAGAGGTCGCTTTGCTTAACAAGGGATTCAAGATCTTCTTTCTGGATCATGGGAAGATCGCAGGCAATGACGAGCCACGACGATTTAGGGTCGGCAGAGAAAGCTGCTTGAAGCCCTCCCAGCGGGCCGGGGGAAGGTTCTAGATCTGGAAGTGTGGGTAGCGAGCGCTGGTTCTTATCGTCATGTGCGACCGAAAGAAAGATCTGATCCGTGAGTGGTTCGATCAACGAAACGATGCGATCTAATTGGGTGACGCCGCCAATCTTAAGCGAGGCCTTATCTTGCCCCATACGGGACGATTTTCCACCGGTAAGAATGAGTGCTTTCATGCTTTATAGTCAGATTTACCTCCAGTTTTTTTAGCGAGTTTAAGATCTGAAATTATGATGGCTGGGTTTGCGGCTTTACACATATCGTAGAGCGTCAGGGCAGCTACGGAGGCTCCAGTAAGAGCTTCCATTTCAACACCGGTACGAGAAGTCGTTTTGGCGGTCGCTGTGATGCGGAGTGACTCGTCATTGTGCGGAGTAATCTCGATTTTGGCGGAGTCTAGGGCAAGCGGGTGACAGAGTGGAATCAGGTCGGAGGTCTTTTTGGTCCCGGTGATTCCGGCCAAAATGGCGGTCTGAAGAACAGGGCCCTTTTTGTTGTGGAGCTCGCCATTGTCCATTTGCGATAACAAGTCACGGCCCAAAGTGACGAGGCAGGTCGCGGTGGCAACTCGGGTGGTTTCGGTTTTTGCCGAAACATCCACCATGCGTGGTTGGTCAGAGTCATCAAGGTGAGAGAGGTTGGCCATCGGCCAGAGATTGGCGAGAGGATAGCTCGAAGTCAACCAACAGAGAAATCGTCGAGAAAACTTTGGTTCGGAGCGGATATTTTCTCGGTGACCGTGGAAGTCATTCTTAGGACGAATCGTTTCCTGATTTGAGTTTTGGATTCCTGTGCCTCATAAAGCAGTCCCCGCTTTAATTTTGGACAGAAAATATTTATGGATTTAAAAGAGGCCTTCAATCTCCTTCAGGAAGAGATGGGAGCACATGGGCTAATTGATTTGGGCTGGATCGGGAAAATGGATTCTGCCAAGAAGCGTTTCGGTCTTTGTAATATGAGTTCCCGAGAGATCTCACTCAGTGGGCCGCTGACCATTTTGAATACCGATGATGAAGTGCGTGATACGATTCTCCACGAAATCGCGCACGCTCTGGCATGGGAACTTCACAAGGAAAACTGTGGACATGATGAGCGGTGGAAAGCTATTTGTGGCCACATTGGGGCGAGACCTGATCGAACTTACGACGAGGATGTGGTGCAGCCCGATTTTCCTTGGGCGCTTTATCATGTTGAAACCGGCGAGATTTTCGCAACTTACCAGCATAAACCTTCAAGCGACCCATCTCAAATGTGGTGGCGCGGTCGTAAAGAGGAAACCTTTGGCAAGCTTAGCTATGGCCTAAATCCCAAAGTTTACCCCCTTGGTAAGGTGGTCAAGTTTGATCGTAATCTCGTCAGGGAATTTCAGGTTGAAGTTCAGGAAGCAGTTCGGAAAATTGCCACGAAATGGGGTATTCAAACCGGAAAGAGCAAAGGTAGATTTGATGACGAGAACTTCGATCTCAGGCTCAGTTTCACACCTGGTGAGGTTGATGAAAGGAAACCACAGGAAAAAGAATTTGAAAAATATGCCGGGCTTTTTGACTTGAGTGGGAGCGATTATCGTCGTTCGTTTTTAAGTGATGGAAAGATGTATTTCCTCGTAGCTCTAAAACCGCGTAATCGTAAATATCCGGTTATTGGCGAGAATCAAAATGGCACCTGCTATAAATTTCCCCGTAATGTTCTCGTAGACCTGAGGTAAATTACTGGTTGAGATAAGTGTTTATGGGTTCTCCCCATTTCTTTGAGCGAGGAGTTAAATATTGAATGATAGGTTTAGGAAACTAGCCTTATTTTCTAATGAGTATGATCGTCTATTTCTCCAAAATTTTGATTTTAGGAGCAATTTCTCTGCCTTTGGCAGCACAGACCCTTCGGGTCGACTTTAATGAAAACGCGACGACTCAGAACGGTTGGCAATCGCTGTCCTCGGGTAATTCAGATCTTGGAGATTCATGGTCCAAAAATTTCCCTGGTGGCGTGAGTCTTGATGTGGACGCCATTGGGAATATCACTCTTGATAATCGGGACCGTTCGAACAATGGTGGTGGCGGTGAAGCGTCAATGTGGCGCGACTTCCTTTTTGCGGGTGGCAGTTTTTCAAGTAGGCCTGGAAGTGGTCTCCGACTCGACTTTACAGGTCTCCAGCCTAATACGGAATATCCGATCAAGATCTGGGGCTACGATGCTAGTTCAACTGGTGGGCGAGCGGCCGACTGGAGCGGAGGGGGATCGGAGGTGCAGCGCCTTACTTTCACGAGCCGACCTGTAACCCTAGCTGATAATGTCATCACCTTGAATGTTGTCACCAATAGTGCTGGCGCGGTGACCTTGAGAGGAATTGTTTCGCGCACTAGTCCGAGTTCTTCTCACAATGTCTTTATTAATGGACTTGAGATTGGGGCTCCGATTGCGACCGATGGTCCGAATGACCTAACGCTTTCTAGTCTTATTGTTGCTAAGGCTGCGATGATTGGCTCGGCTGTTGGCAGTTTTTCAACGTCTGACCCTACGCCAGATGATTCTTTCATTTATTCTCTTCGAGAAGGCGAAGGCAGTTCCGATAATGGGCTTTTTAAAATTAACGGAAACATTTTACGGGTCGACCGGGACCTCAGCGCCTTGATTGGCGGAGTAACCCTAAGCGTCAGAGTCCGCACGGCCGATGCCGCGGGAGCATTTCACGAAGAAGTCTTTACCATCGAGGTTGTAAATGATTCGGACAATGATGGGTTGGACGATGACTGGGAGCTCCTCTACTTCGCGTCGCTGACTACCGTTTCGGGCGGCGATGATGGCGACATCGATAATTTGACTAATGTGGAGGAGCAAAGTGCTGGAACTAATCCTACCCTCGCTGACACCGACAACGACACCCTGAATGACGGACAGGAGCTAAAGACTTTCGGGACTAATCCGCTTCTTGCGGATAGCGATGGGGAAGGTCTGAGTGATGCCGACGAACTCTCGGGAGTCGGTGGATATGTCACGGATCCCAATCTTGCCGATACGGATGGTGATGGCTTTAACGACGCTCTTGAAAACAGCGAAGGTACGGATCCTACTAATGTCACGGACTTTCCAAATACCCTTCTCCCGTTACGCCTCAACGAAATTCTAACTCGTAATGTCACCGGCCTTCAGGATGGCTTTGGCCGACGCGAAGATTGGATTGAGATTTATAACCCTAACAATCAAACGGTCAATCTCGATGGTTATTACCTCACTGATAGTTTAGGGAATCCCACTAAATGGAACTTCCCTAATATTACGATTTCCGCACAGGGCTACCTCGTCGTGTTTGCCTCCGGTGAGGATACTGTGGATTCCGATGGTTATGCTCATACCAATTTTGGGCTAAGCACAGGAGGGGAGTATCTCGCTATCGTCCGGCCAAACGGCTCTACGGTGGACGATAGTTTCTCCCCAACTTTCCCCGAACAATTTACAGATACTTCTTACGGAGTTCCCTCAAGGGCAGGGCCTCTTGTTTTTTTCCAAAGTGCTACGCCGGGAGCTGTAAATAGTGCCTCGGCCTTCCCTGGTGTGGTGAAGGATACCAATTTCTCAAATGATCGTGGATTCTACACTGATCCTTTCCAGTTGGTGATCACCTCGGATACGCCGGGAGCGATCATCCGTTACACGCTGGATGGTTCGCCACCAACGCCAAGCTCGGGAATCGTATACTCCGAGCCGATCTCCATCAATACGACCAGCACTATTCGCGCCATTGCGATTTTCAGCGATTGGCTTCCGACCAACGTGGATACCCATACCTATCTCTTTATTGAAGATGTCGTGAAGCAACCAACTAATCCACCTGGATGGCCTTCTAACTGGGGGTTCGATAGCCAGGTCGGTCAGAATGTCGCTTCGGACTACGAGATGGATCCGCGAGTTGTAAATAATACAAATGGACTCGGAATTTACACAGTACAGGAAGCCTTACTTGATATTCCGACTATGGCAATTTCGATGAGACAACAGGACATCACTGGCGGGAATGGCGGGGTCCTCACTAATCCGCGGGGTCGCTTCGAACGGGAGTGCTCGATTGAATATATATTCCCGGATGGCACGAAGGGTTTTCAGGAAGACTGCAAAATCGAAACACAGGGCAATTCAAGCCGAACCCCCAATCGGATGCAAAAGCACTCGATGCGTCTTACTTTCAGTTCCTCGGTCGGCATTCCTAAGTTAAACTATCCATTGTTTGAAGACTCAGAAGTTGAGACATTTAACAAGCTTGTTTTGCGAGCCTGCTTTACTGATTCTTGGGCCTTAAATACTTGGAGCAGTAGTCGCTATCGCCCAAATGATTCGCAGTATACTCGTGATGTCTGGATGAAGGATAGCATGACTGATCTAGGCCACGCCAGCGGACACGGCCGATTCGTGCATCTCTATTACAATGGACTTTATTTTGGTGTTCACGATTTAACTGAGCGAATTGAAGACGATTGGTATGCTGAACACCTTGGGGGTAGAGAAGAGGACTGGAAGGTAAATAAGGATCACGCCGTGACGGAAGCGAGATCTCGTTGGAATGCCATGACCAATCTTCTCAGCAGTAATATCACTGACGATAGCGTTTACGAGCAAGTGAAGGACTACCTCGATCTCGATAACTACATCGATTACATGTTTCTCCATTTTTACGCGGACGCAGAAGATTGGCCGGCCAAAAATGGCTACGGTGCCGTTAACGAGATCAGCGGTGACGGTAAATTCCGTTTTCAAGTTTGGGACCAAGAAATCGCTCTAGATAAGTTCAGCTGGAATCGTTATAATAGCAGTTCGGCGGCCGGCGGCCCTTTCCAGCGACTACGGCGGAATGATGAATTTCTCTTACTTTTCGCCGACCGTGTTCACAAGCACATGTTCAATGGCGGTGCGCTCAGTGAGGGTGAGTCGGTTAAACGCTACCGGAAGATTGCTGATGAGATTGATAAAGCGATCGTTGCAGAGTCCGCTCGCTGGGGTGACACTCAAGACAACACGCCTTATGGCAATACTGCGTCAAGTTCGATAAACATTGATGCAGATTATTATCCTCCCACTCTCAATAACCCTATCTATTTTACTCGTGAGCAGCATTGGGTAGTCGAGCGCGACGTTATCACTGATCACTATATTCCCATTCTTCATGATGAGGGGAATAGCCGCTCTATCATTCGTGAACTCCGCTCTCGTGATCTTTACCCTTCTATTGATCCTCCGGTTTATTCGCAGCACGGAGGAATTGTTCCAAGCGACTTTGATCTCGCAGTTACTGCGACAGAAGGAAATATTTATTACACGACTGACGGCAGTGACCCGCGATTGATTGGTGGTGGGGTCAACCCAGACGCTGGGATGCTCGTAGGTGGAGTGGTTGGAGATACCTTCCTCGATTTTGAAGCGAATGGCTGGCGCTTTCTCGACAACGGGGTCGCTCAGAGCAACAGTAACGTTGTGGTTGGTAATGCGGCCTACAGTTCCTCTGATTGGAAGCATCCAAATTATAATGAAAATGGCTGGGGAACTGGTCAGGCTATGTTGGGATATGGCCGGGTTGGTGGAATTTCCATCAAGACCACTGTCGGACCAGCGACTACTCCGCGAAATATCACAACTTACTTTCGTAAGGAATTTAATGTCACGGGCGCGTCTGATTACACCGAACTTGTGTTCGATTTAATTCGCGATGACGGAGCTATTGTTTACCTCAACGGAAGAGAGATCGACCGAAGTAACCTGACTGGTGGAGTCGTAACTTTTAGTTCTCTAGCAAATAGCGCTAGTCCCGAGGATGAAATCGTGCGCTTAAAATCTCTGATTCTTTCCCAGGGTGATCTTTTGGAAGGAATCAATGTCATTGCGGTGGAAGTACACCAAACTTCTAGTGGGAGTAGTGACCTAGGGCTCGACCTCAGAGTCCGGGGCGTCAAGCCTAACCCTGGAGCCTCGGAGGTTACTCTAACTCAAACGGGCTCGCTCAAGGCTCGTTCTTTCAGCGGAGGCGAATGGTCGGCTCTTACGGAAGCTGATTTCATCGTGGGAATTCCAGCTTCGCCCAGCAACTTGGTTGTCTCAGAAATCAACTATAACCCAGCGGGAGCTGATGACACGAAGGAGTGGCTCGAGTTGATGAATATCTCGGCAACTGCCATAGATCTTACCGATCTTTCCTTTACTGGTGTTACTTATACTTTTCCAGCTGGGACCACGCTCTCAGCAGGGCAACGGATTGTAATCGTAAAAGATCAGGTAGGCTTTGCAGCTGATTACGATACTTCTGAAATTCTTATCGCTCCCGGAGTCTTCACTGGAAGTCTCGATAACAGCGGTGAAGAGCTTGCCATTATTGATGCTACCGGAACAATCGATATTCAGCGTTTTGCTTATCTTGATGGCACTCCTTGGCCCGCTGCGCCGGATGGGACAGGAGCAACTTTGGTTCTGGTTTCACCGCAAACTTCGCCTTCTCACGGCGATCCTTTTAATTGGCGCGCCAGCTTTGCCTTGGGTGGTTCTCCGGGGGGGAGCGACGGGCAAACCTTCACTGGTGATCCCGATACTGATCAAGACGGTGACGGTCTCAACGCTCTTCTCGAATATGCCTTTGGCTCTATCAACGGTGACGCTGGGGCAAGCCCGGAGTCTGCCATTACTCTTGGCTCGGGCTTTTTTGGAAATCCGGCTGTGGAGAATCTCACAGTCACCTTCCGCCGGAACTCTGCCGCGGAAGATATTGTCATCTCGGTGGAAAGTTCGGCCAATCTTATCGACTGGAACTTAATTCAAACCGAGGTTGTCTCGTCCATTTCGAATGGTGATGGTAGCGATACTGTGACCTATCGATCTCTTTCAGATCTTGCGGTGACCACTCGTGAATTTGTTCGTGTGAAGGTCACGCAATCTCCTTGAGTCTTTCTTTTACCATCTTGTTTGAAATCAGAGGGCCTTTGTCGTTCAAATGAAGGTATTTTGAAACGATCCAGCGCTGGCTTTCTCTATCTCTGGCCATGTCCTTCAAGCAGCCAGTAAAAAATTGTCAGGGCAAAAATCGTGAATGCTCTTATGCTTTTTTAGGGAAAGTTTGGTCTTTCTGACGATGGTATCCTTCCAGCTTAATGGAGCCATCATTGAAGAATCGCAAAAGTGAATACGAACTGCTCTCAACTCCTTCTCCTTCAACCATAGCCGCTAGAGTGCAGTAAGGAATTTCGTTCACTTCTACCAACTCGTTTTTATGGCTATGCCCTTGAAATACCACACGCACTTTTTTGGAGTCCTCAAGAATCTTTCGGACTTCAACGGATTGTTTAATGGCATATTTGTTGGGACGGTCAACATCGAGACGTTGGTGTGTAAAAACCACGGCAGGAAGTTTGGTTTCCGCGAGATCTTTTCTTAACCAGGCGATTTCTTGCGGAGTCATATTGGAATCATGCCACACAAAATTGTTTCGGCCATACGGCTCCATCTTGGAATTGTAGCAAGCATCGAGGACGACGAAATGGGTTCCCTTAAGATCAAAGGAATAGTGACCTTCTTTGTTGGCTGATCCGGCATTCTTAAAAAATTCTTCTTTGTTAAGGGTGGCCACACAATGATTTCCAAGGACGTGATGTCTTGGAATCCCGGTGACATTGAGAACCTTGCAAATTGCCGTGAGGTATGAAATTTCGGTTTCCACCGACGGGGCAGCATCGATTAGATCTCCAAGGCAAACAATCGCTGCTGGCTTCTTGGACTTGAAGAATTCAGCCGCCTCCTTGCCCTTCAGAAGACTGTCGCGATAAGCCCGCGTGCCTTGAGTTTTCTTATCAGCATAGTGGACATCGGTCAGCAGTCCGAGCGAAAGGACTTCCGTTTGCTTCGCATGAGCTGCCTTGAGAACACTTCCAGAGGCCAGAGTGAGTGAGCTTATGAGGGTAAAGCGGCGGCGATTCATGATGATCAAGTCTGGGCAAAGAAATCCTGCTGGTCACTCTGATTTTCTAGAGTAAGCAGCGGGATTTTAAAAATAAGCGTTTCTAGAGCTCCTTCAGATAGAGGTTTCTCCAGAGAAGATCTCCCGAAGGTCCACCGTGGACCTGAAGCGCAAAGAATCCCCTGAGGTCGGTGTTCTTCTTATCGGTGTCGGTGAAGTCAGCGCGCTTTTCACCATTCAAGTAGGTTTCAATGTGCCTACCTTTGCACTTTATCACGATGGTATTCCAGCCATCCCACTTGAAGAGGCGATTGCCTTGTTTGGTGAACGCGTCTTTTACTTCAGCCGAAGCTTTTTTGTTGGGATCTAGCCATCCACGACGGGCTTCATCGTAAATACCAGCAGTCCAAGCGCGTGTCCCATTCTTAAAATTGTCGTGCTCGCACTGGTAACCGGTGACTCGACCATCAGGACTTCCACCCTTCTGAAAGGCGCGGAACATACAGCCTGAGTTTCCAGATTTGTCGATGAACTTAAATTGGAAGGTGTAGATAAAGTCACCATATTCCTCTTCGGTACGCAGGAAGGTGTTTCCTCTAATTTTTTTTCCAAACCCGCGGATCGCTCCATTCTTGACTTCGTAACTCGCGGTGCCACCGACCTTTTTCCAACCGGTGAGGTTCTTGCCATTGAAGAGGGGTTTGAATCCGGCCTTTTTGAGCGCGGCAGGGTCCGACCCCGAAGGGAGGCCGGCGGGAAGCCCAGCCCCTTCTTTCTTAGCCTCCCCGTGATGATCACCGAAAGTTGGGATGACGAGGAGGAAGATGAGTAGAAGTGATTTTTTCATAAAGACAGGTTATTTTTTGCAGGACGGCAAAATGGACGACCCGGAGAGGTTGCGACAGAAAAATCAATTTAATCTGCTTGCGAGAATTCCTCGTTCTTTAACGTAAGAAATGCCCATGAAATTTGTTTACCTCTTTATGTTCAGCCTCGTTCCGATTTTTGGTCAGATCACCTATCAGGGTGGTGATGGCCCTGGAAAAGGGAAACACATTGTCTTCGTCGCGTCCGATCACGAGTATCGTGCCGAGGAAACCTGCCCCGCTTTGGCCCGTATTTTAGCCCAACATCAGGGATTCAAAACGACTGTTCTTTTTGGAGTCGACGGCAATGGCCACATTGATGCTGGCGCCTCAGACGTCAAGGGGCTGGAAGCTCTCAAGGACGCAGATCTAATGGTAATTTTTGCCCGTTTCCTCGACTTGCCCGATGACCAGATGAAGCACATCGCGGATTATGTAGAGCGTGGCGGTCCAATTGCCGGACTTCGGACTTCGTCTCACGCTTTCAAAATTCCAAAAGGGAAAACCTATTCAAAATTCGACTTCCAATATGGCGGCAAGGAATACGAGAAAGGCTTCGGCCACCAGATCCTTGGGAATACTTGGGTTGGGCATTACGGCCGGAATCATAGGCAGGCGACCCAGATTCAGCTAATGAAGGATCAGAAAGATAATCTCATCCTCCGTGGAGTGGGTGACAATGCCCTTTGCATGGCCGGAGCTTATGTTGGAATTCCTGATGATACCTTTACTGTCCTTACTGCGAGCCAGCCTCTCAATGGGATGACAAAAGAGGCCGAAGCAGATCCCAAGAAGAAGCCAAGCCCTTCTACTTGGACTCGTCACTACAAATCAAAGAATGGCAAAAAAGCCCGCGTCTTCCATTCTACGCAAGGAGCTTCCCAGGACCTCCTCGATCACAACTACCGTCGTCTTATTATTAACGGTATCTTTTGGGCCGCTGGGCTTGAAGATCAAATTAAAGGCGATGCTAAAATCGATTTTGTCGGGACTTATAACCCAACTCGCTTCGGATTTGGTGGAGAAGTGAAAGAGGTAAAGCCTCAGGATTTAGCAGACATTAATTCACCTCTTATGCCGAAGAAGTAAGCGGCTCCGCTACTGCTGGAAGTGGTCCCAGCCTCCTTCGATCGAATCGCCTGCACCCTCGAGGAGGGTGCCGATTCTGGTGATTTCAAGTTCGGGGAATTTTTCACACCACGCTGGCTTTAAATCATCGCCACTCGTGAAAAGGAGTTCGTAGTCCTCGCCGTCGCTAATTGCTTGCGAAAGGGTGGAGCCTTCTGAACATGGCAGGGAATCGCGGTCTAGCTCGAAGCCGACTCCGCTCATCTGGGCTAAACGTGGAAGATCTTTGGCAAGACCATCGGACAAATCCATCATCGCTGTGACCCACCCGGTACTCACGAGCCAGGCCGCTTCACGAAGACGGGGCGTAAAATCAAGGTGCTTGCCATGGATTGAGCCGCCAAGGCGACCCGTTACATAAATGCCATCGCCAGGGCGTCCGCCGCTCCGAGTGACGAGATTGGCGCGTGCCACCCTCCCCTTTCCGGCTACTGAAACCATGGTAGGAGTGCCCTGTGGAAGAGAAGTGGTTTCACCACCTACAATGACCCCGCCATGTTGCTTCAGACACGAGCTCATGCCCCGATAGAGGCCGTCGACCCAGTCAACGGAAACCTCGGGCGCTAAGGCTAAAGTTATCAGGAGTTCGCCGGGCTCCCCTCCCATCGCAGCGAAATCACTTAGGACACGCGCTACTGCTTTCCAACCGACTCGCGTCGATTTTTCATCGGACAAAAAGTGGACCTCAGCGACTACCGCATCTGTCTTTAATAAGACTAATTCTTCCCCGGCCCCTACCACCGCGCAATCGTCACCAGGCCCCACTATGACATGAGCGGGTTTTGGAAGATCCCTGCAAATACGAGTGATCAAGCCGTCTTCACCTAATTGACGAACCGACTTCATGGCGATGTGGGAAATTCATAGACTCGTGAAATTAACATTAAGCCAACCGAGGTCGCATTGAATGCCGCATGGCAACCGATTGGGACCCAAAGTGAACCGGACTTCTCATAAATCACTGCCAGAATAATTCCCATTAAAGCAAGCATTGGCAGCGCCATAACGTTGAAGTGAATAACGCCGAATAATACGCCACTAAAAATCGAAGCAAACCAGCGGTCGGTAAATCGTTTTACAACCGGATAGAGGTAGCCCCTAAATATCAATTCTTCGGTGATTGGAGCAAAGATGATCGCCGTCACCGCCATTGCTACAAGCAATCCCACATCTGAAGTTTCTCTCACTAGCGTGACAGCCTCTTGTGGTTTCGCTCCGAGTGAGTCTTGAACCCAAGTCTGCCAGCCACAAGCGACCAAGATTGCGCCAACAATCATCATCGCAAAAACAAAGGCCGGCATGATCCAAAAAATATTTTGCCAACGTAGCCAACGAAGGCCAAAAAACTCAATAAGGTTCGTGCGCCAAAAAAGTATCAATGGAACAATACCAGCGATTGAAAGCATGGCGATGGAGCTAACCAGCACCAGTCCGGCTGTCATTTTTAGCTCTTCCAAGTTCTCCATTTTGGATTCTGTGCCCTTCAAAAATCCGGTAAACACGAGAATGTAAAAGCCGACAATAATGAGATCGAAAGGCTGGATCACGGGGGGTGCAGTATCGCCTCCCTGATCCATATGATTCTTTTGAGTCGATAATCGCAGCCAAGCATATCCCGGCAATGCGAGGAGTAAAAGCGAGGCGACGACTATCAGGAAGACAGTCTCCAGAATTTGAAACTCGGCAGGGGTCACGCGAAGAGTCTAGTCCTCATAAGCGGGATGAAAAGCACAAGCCCTTTTGATTCTGGCGTGGCTTGATGGTCATCACACCTGGGTTAGCGGTATTTTAAGGAAGTGATGACGTTCACCAATCGCGTTTCCTTACGCGCGTCAGAACTCATCAAGCCGATCTTTATATTCGAATAGAGGGTTAAGATCGGCTTTTGGTTTTTGAATTTCCCGAAGGGATTTGATTAGGACTTTAGAGCTAGACGAACGCCTCGGGCCTTGTGCTCTGTTTCCTCAAATTCGGCGAGAGGATCGGAGTCGGCTACGATACCTGCACCGACGTGATAGTCGAGGTGTCCATTTTCGTGAATCAGAGTTCGGATCGCGATATTAAATTGTGACTCACCGTTGAAGCCTAGGAACCCAATCACACCAGTGTAGAGTCCACGGGAGACGGGTTCAAGCTCGCTAATGATTTCGGTGGCTCGCTTCTTTGGGGCCCCAGTGATAGAGCCTCCAGGGAAACAAGAGGCGAGGGCGGAGAGTTGGTTGTATTCTGGAGCGAGAGTGCCTCGAATTGTTGAGACGAGGTGGTGAACATGTTGCAGTTTTTCGAGCTGTAACATGTCAGTAACTTGAACTGATCCAAATTCACAGACCTGCCCAATGTCATTGCGTAGGAGGTCCGTGATCATCACTAATTCAGCTCGCTCCTTTTCTGATCGCTGTAGATCGAAGGCGGATCGAGAATCGAGTTCGGGATCAGCAAAGCGTGGGCGTGTCCCTTTAATTGGTCGGGTCTCGACTTCAGAGCCGGAGAAGCGAAGAAAAGTCTCGGGTGAGGATGAGAGAATTTCTCGGCCAGCAAGATTGAGATAAGAAGCGTTGGGAGCAGGAGATGAATTACGAAGTTTATCGTACAAAAAAAGGAGTCCTTCTGGAGCACGGCATTTTGCGCGGAGGCGGCGGGAGAGATTGACTTGGTAAATATCTCCAGCTGCGATGTATTCTTTGATCGTTTTGACAGTTTTGATGAACTCGTCTTGGGGAAGCGAATCTTGCCAGGTCCCAAGTGTAAAATTTGCGCTAGGTTTAGTTTTTCTGATTTGGCTAGAAAGGTTACCGATCTCCCACCATTCGCGGGATTGGTGATGAAAAATGAGGAGCTCGGGATAGATGCCGAAGGTAAAGCTGCCATCGTAGTCGATCGCCCCGCAGGCTCCGCCGGTAGGGAAGCCGTAATCGGGCGCCAAAGAGAGTGCTTGTTTTTTCAGAGCATTATCGAGAGCGGAGGGATCCGAAAGGTGGCCACGGATGATTTCGGTCGGTCGCGCCCCGATGATTGAGATCGGAGGGGTGTGCTTGGTGGGGAGATTGCCAGCTGTGTCAAAGAAGACGAGACCTGGGAGGTGCGCTAGGCCTTTTGCCACGGCATCCGGTCCCGCAGTGATGGCGGTGGGTCTGGGTGTGAGGTGGGTTCTCGTTTTCATGGGGGTCGGGCTCGTTGACATAGCCAATCCGTTTTCTTAAGCTTGCCTCCCTGATGAAGAATTCACGAGTTTCCCGCAAGCCCAATTTGGGCATGTTTCATATCTCGTGCTGGATAATCGGGCTAGTGGCCTTTGTGCAACTAATGTCGGTGGGTGTTGCTTTGGCCTTTAAAAACCAGCAGATTCCTCAACCTGGGGAGAGGATTGTGAAGGAATATGTGGTTGCGCCCGGTCCGCCTTCGGCTCTTGTGACAGCGGGCAACGATAAACCCGAGCCGATTGCGCCGCTTCCTCCTAAGCCGATCGCAGTGGTGTCTCCAAAGCCGCTTCCTGAGTCGAAAGAAGTTTTAACGGATTTGGAGTCGGTGACAAAAGTCGCTGAAGAGGATGTCCTGAATCTTCCTCCTCCTGTTTTGGATCCGATCGTCGAGGCGCTCTTAAAAGATGCCCGGCAGGCACGGGTGGAAGGTGATCTGATCCAAGCGTTGACAAAGTTGCAGGAGGCCGAGCTCAGGGAGCCACGTGATCCCAACGTCCTCTATAGTCTTGGTGCAACTTACGAGGCTTTTGGGATTTTTGACAAAGCGCGGGACTATTATTATGAAGTTTTTAATCTGGGTCCAAACGCCGGATCGCTTTTTGAGAAGGCGAGTTTCAAGGTCGCGCAGGGTTTAGTTCCTGACGTTAAAAACTTAGCTCGCTTAGGGTGGGGCCGAATGACTAATCCGATCCAAGAGCAAAACGGGGAGCGCAGGACTTTAATTTTACCAGTGGAGGTCGATACTAATAAAGATTTTGACCCGATGTTGTTTACTCCAAGGGTCCGGTTCTACGAGGAGGTGGATGGCAAGATCGGGCAGGCCATTATCCGGCAGGGAGACTCTGGGAGCGAATGGGTGACTGGGACTGCTGATTGGAAGGATGGCGAGGAAATTGCCGAAGTGTGGTATTTTGTGCCGGATCAGGATCCCGCGACTGGTCTCCTCTTTGGGCAACGAAAGTTTTACGGCTTTGTTGCTGAGCTCTATTACGATGGGCGCTTGAGCGATATTCGAGCTCACCCACGCACCCTTCTTCGTGAGGGTTTGGGTGAATCAACGATGGAGGAGCTGCAGCGGGATCTTGATAACCTCGATGGGCTTGATCTTGAGGATCTGAGTGAAGGAAATTCGCTCTTGCCGAAACTTAATTTACCTTTCCGGGAGCCCGAGGCAGAGCTTGGCAAAGGGAATTAAGTAAATTCCCGAATAATCCTCGAGAGATGACATCAGGCGTGAAGCGCAAGGAAGGAGATATCTTAGGGGATTATCGCTTGGGGCACGCTGTCAGCGAAGGGCGGTTCACGCGCACATGGGAAGGAGAGCAGCTCTCGATGCAGA
>Ga0213868_10000360_pt1 | contig 43056 bp, 58 predicted proteins | sample PICome_9_FD_160087 | JGI IMG/M metagenome (GOLD analysis project Ga0213868, IMG submission 160087) | Coastal seawater microbial communities near Pivers Island, North Carolina, United States - PICO127 | ecosystem: Environmental > Aquatic > Marine > Coastal | place: USA: North Carolina...
GTTGGGGGTCTTAGTATACTAAAAATATATATTTATTATTATATATAGTAAATATAAGTTGAAGTTTGATTTTTTAGTACCCCCAACACCCCCAACGAAATCCCATAAAAATACTAAGCTAATTTAAGCCTGCACAAGCCACGATCTCCCCTAGACCCTACCCAATATACGCCTCAACATAAATAACCTCACCACACCCCCTCAAAACGCCCCTACATCGAAACCAACACCAAACCACACAAGCTAATAAAATATCACAACTTTGAAACTAAATCACTACCCCCTTACGTTACACCCCTATAACTCGAACCTAACAACCTAAACCACATAAGAAATGGGATTATCATGCACCTGCCCAATCACTGTCCTGCCAACATTATCAAACGTAACTTGTCCAGTTGACTTTGATCAGGTAGTACGATTAGGCTTAACACTAAAAAAGGCTGATCCAGACTTTGTCACAGCCACACCTATCACAGACGAAACAATCTGGACTGGGCTATTGTCTGCTGTAGACGAGACTAAAATCCAACTTACTCCTGCCCTAGCAAACTTTGTCATCCCGTCTTCCGAAGGTTCATTCATCGGTGGAAATGACAACAGCACAGTAGATGGTATGAGATACTACGTCGGTGAGGATAACATAACGATCACAACTGAAATCCACAGTGCTGATCAGGATGCCATCAACACACTGGACGACCTATCTTGTCTTTCCGATGCTACCCTAGGCGGATCACGCTTAACCATGTTCCCGATGACACGACCTATCAGAGGCAAGTCATACATTTTAGCAAAGGCTGGTGAAACAGCTGGTGATTACTCAGGTATCGAGGTATTCAATTTCAGGGTATCATCTGTAGGTTCTGAGGGATACAACAGCAAGAACAAGTACATGGTATCATTTGATGTAAAAGCAAATGACATGAGAGCATTCACCGCAGTACAGGTTGACTTCTCTCCATTCGTTCTGGCTAATCCATAACAACACACCACACCAAAAACGTCAGAGCATAAAACCCTCTGACGTTTTTTAACCCTAACCTACCGTGTCAAAAAAACGTAAACTACCTAGCAAGATAGAGCTTATCGACGAAAAACGTGGAAACGTAAGGGAGTACGATTTTGACCACGCTCAACGCATTTTGTCATTACAACACAAGATCAATCTCGGTAAACTAAAAATATTCAACACAGCACTTTATCACTTCGACCATGAGCAAGGGGTTATCAGTCATAGACCAACAGAACAACCTACAACCGACATCAACCAAGCTATTGGGGGAGAAGAAGGGCAATGATCTTTTAGAGCTAATTAAATCCCCCAAAAACAAGAACAGGATCAACACTGCGTCCGATCTTGAAAAGCGGATCAAACTACACACAGTCGGAACACAGGATCACACCACAAGCTTTGCCGATTGGTTGAACAAGATTAAATCCTACATCGACCCAACGAAATACGAAATATTTGAAAAACTCGTAGGCGATCCAGTTCCAACTTTATCACTTACCGAGACAATTTTTGACGAACTATCAAAAATATACGAAGCCTCGAACCCCTCTGAAAAATTTACTTTCACTGCTGATACCGAGTTAAACGCTTCCAAGTTCTCAAACTACTTCAAGCACAACGACTTTTTTAAGAAGGAATACTACAACCAACTTAAAACGTCACCCAATTCCTTCATAATCGTTGACACAAAACTTGAGTTATCCACCGACAACGAACAACAGCCTATCGTTTACTTTGTCGACATCACCTCAGTAATAGACGTAGACGTAGACCGAGAAGGAAACGTAAGCTACATCCTATTCTACGCTGACAAGAACCGCATAGTCGGAATCGATGAAACGAACTATTACGTCTACACAAACATCGATAGAAATTGGACGCTTGAACAAGGTTTCCCTTCACCACATGAGCTAGTTGATGCTGTCGGTAATCCGATGACACCAGCTTTTATGCTCTACCCAAATTTCCTCAACGCATCCGATAACGTAGTCGTAAACAGCCCCTTAACAAAATCCCTCGGTAACTTGGAGTGGCTTCTATTCTATTCCGTTTCAAAGAGACACTTAGACAGTTACGCATCATTCCCGATCTACGTAACCTTCGAAGAGGACTGTACCTACAAAACCTCATCAGGCGAAATGTGCGAAGACGGATACGTTAAAGATTACTCCGACATCACAGAGGGTACGTACTCACTTGTTCCGTGCCCACAATGTTCAAAAAACAAAGCAATAGGAGCTGGTTCAACAATAAAAGTTAAAGCACCACAGGAACAGGGCGACCCAAACAACCTTGATGCTGTAAGAGTTATCCCAGCTGAAAAAGACAGTATCACATACGTAACCGATGAAAAAACAAGGCTCGAACAGGAGATTTATTATAGCATTCTCGGCAAAACTTCGCAACCACTTGAAACATTCTCTCAGTCTGTTTCACAGCTTGACCTATCCACAGAGTCAAGAAAAGCAGTTTTAATCAGAACTAAGGAAATTGTAGAGAAAGTACACCAAAAAGTAGTCTATACCATGTGTAAGCTAATGTTTGGTGACAGATTCACTAACTTCTACAAAAACTATGGTGACAACTACTTCCTAACCACGCCAGAGCAAGAGGCTAAGAAGTATGCCGACCTAAAGAACTCAGGTGCACCAGAATCAATGCTCCACGCCACCCTTTCACGTCTAATCGCCACAACATACAAAACGTCACCACACATCAGCCTTCTCCAAGAGGTCTATCTCGAAGTTGAACCACACCAAACCAAATCAGTGGAACAAGTACAGAAGCTATTTGGGGCAGGTCTAATATCTCGAAAAGACACAATAGCAAAAGTCTACTTCACGGACTTCATTGAAAAGTATGAGTCAGAGAACAGTGTGCTGGTAGGAGCTATTGAAAACGGTGATATGAAAACGAAGCAGGCTGTTGTAGAAGAAATAAAGCGACAACTGTACGTATTCACAGACGAGATAATCAAAGAACTCGACAAGGATCAAAAAAAGCATGAAGAAAATGAGATGAGAACGGTACAACAAATGCCTGATCTACCAAAACCTTCCTCAACTAATAAACGTAAATATGAACGTAAACCTCAAGACGAGGAATCATAAAAAACAAAACAAACTAGCTAGAGAATGTTAGACGAAAAAGCAGAATTAATTAGACTTGCCAACGCTCAAGAGGTAATGTATGGCAACAAGGACAAAGGTAAGGTTTTCCCTATCGACTCCTCCAAAAGATTAACACACTACACAATCTATGTAGAACGTAGAAAGTACAACGATGAGATAGGTGAAATTATCTCTCTCAAAACAACCAGACGTTACATTCAACCCTCGATCAAAACCTACGAGGAAATGTATAACAACGGTAAATTTTGGGAACGCTACAAAGGGCTAGTCGTAACAATCCTCCACGACCCACTAGAACAAGCTAATCTCGAAGGAGTGTCTGTTCAAAGTGGTAAAATCAAGGACAACTCAAAATTAAGAGAGTTGATTGGTAAAGCAAAAACTGCCGATGAGTTTGCCCCAAAAGTAACAGCTTCAACAACTAAGAAAGGAGGAGCAAGTGTCTAATCCAACCGAAGAACCAATTGTTGATCCATTAATTGACCCAACACCTACCGAGCCAACACCTACCGATCCAACACCACCTGCTGATACTAAGGAGATTCAGAAGAAAGCCTACAAGCACGCAATGGATCAAATTGACAGTTCGCTTAAAGAACTCGGTTTTGAAAAGCCTGACGGTGTAAAAACTTCGGATTTTTTAAAAGAAGTTTTGGCTAAAGGAACTAAAGAACCTGCACCTATGGTTACTCCTACAACTGATGATAAAGATTCAATCATAAATCAGTTAAAGGCAACATTACAAGAGAAGGATGACGCCATAGCTGAATTAAGTCTCAGCACAACAAAAGCAAAGAAGGAAATGTTTGTTGACAGCTTATTAAGTCAAGCACAACTAAACATCCCCGAAAATTTATCTGAGCCAGAGAAAGCGAGGATGTCAGGTATCCTAAGAAACGCACTTAAAAGCGAAATCGAGAAGGAAATTGAATTTAGAGACATTGACGGTCAATTCAGAGCATATCATAAAGATGGTAGACCCGTACTGGATGACAAAGCCGATTATCTTGAACCTTCAAAAATCATCGAGAAAAACTTTAGTGAGTTCCTTGCGAAAGCACCTCAGCCAAATGTTCCGAAAGGCACAGGAGGTACACCAAAATCTGAGCCAGTACCAAGTGTAATCCCTTCCAACGTAAAGACTAAGTATGATTTTTATGCTTATCTTAACAACGAGAAAGGATATGTCACAAACTCCAAAGATTTTATTGATGCTATGAGTAAGGCAAAAGAGGAAAACCCTGCAATGTTTATTAAATAAAAACCTCAACCACCTTAATTAAATAACAAATGGCAATCTTTCCAACCGTTTTACAAGACGCAATCGTAAACGTACCTAGCTCAGACGCATTTAAGTCGTTCGAGGGACGTGGATCAGTTTATGATGTAGCGAGAGCATTCATCGACAACACTGAGCGACTTGTTCCTAAACAAATTCTAGAAGGAGCAAAAAAATCTTCTGCTCACGTAGCTAAAATCCCTGTTCTAAAGAAGTTAGACCCAACAGGCGTAATCACTACAGCTCGTTCTTGTGACCCTTCCGATACTTCGGTAGACTCAGCATTCGTATCTCCAACTTATGGAACATACAGCTTTTCTTTCCACATGACACCATCTTGGAATGAAGTAAACTACATCAGCTTCCAAGAGGAGTTTGCATGGAAGTTTATGCAACATTTACAAGCATTTTACGCAGAACTTGATAGCGACTTAGTGGCTTATCTTGACTCAAATGCTTCACTAGTTAACGCATCAGCATTATTCGGAGGAATTAACACTGGTGTTGTAACTGTTCCTTTGGCTGACAAAGAGGATTTCTACAAATCAATTCCCTCTATCATGTTCAGAAACGACCTTTCTGCTCAAAGAGTAATTGATATTGCAAACCCTGAGTCTCAAATCATGTATGATTCTATTGCTCGTCAGGGTGCTGGTAACGCAGTAAACACTGAGTATCAGATCAGTAACTTTGCACCTTATCGTTCCAACAGAGTAGTTCTTGACACAGATATGGTTGAAACACACTACTTGATCCCAGAAGGAAACGTAGGCTTGTTAGAGTGGCTTCCTTGGGAGTACAGAGCTAATAAGATGCTTAACGATACTGACCTTTGGACTACTGTAGCTGATCCAATGTATGGCTTGACTTGGGGCTTGAGATACAAAGCAAAATGTGCTGACCTAAGTGCTGTTGTTGGTGGAATCGCTGACCAAACTAACGCTTATGTTGATATGTATGAGTTCTCAATTGACCTAGCACCTTTCCATAGCTACTCTTCTGACACCTCTTCCCCAATCTACAAATATCAGATTGGAACTGTAACACCTTAAGTTACACTAAATAAACTAAAGCCTGAGCGAATTACGTTCAGGCTTTTTTTGTTATAACCCTATGTACACTATTTTCCACAAACTACGAGATAAATTTAATGCACTCACGACTGAATATATTGTCGATCAGGTGATAGATGATGAGGACTTAAAATTCATTGAGGAACTTAACAGAGAGCAACTCGAAAAAAGTACTAATGTAGACGGTGAAAGTTTAGGTGTGTATCATGCTACAACTGAAAACAAATACAATCAATACAGATCAACAAAAGTATCTGCTGGGGATGACATAAAAATGTATGATACAGGACGTCTTTATGATAGTATAAAAGCTGAGTTTACCAAAGATAAAATAGAAATTACCTCTGATTATAATGATGCAATATTAGGCTATTTAGAGAGTGTTTATGGAGACTTAATAGGCTTGTCAAAAGAAAACAGAGAGTATGTAATGGACAGAATAAAACCAAAAGTAGTGAACAAGTTTAGAGAAAAAGTGCTAAGTAAACTTTAATTACAATTATAACGTTTCAAAAGTATGTATAACGATCCGTCAGACCTTCCTTTATTAACAGACCCAGTAGGCGTTGATGCACCTATACAGGAACTTCAAATAGAATTAAAAGATAACCTACCTTGGCTTCAAAAAAGTTTCGGGAGGGCGTACATTGGAAGAACTATAAGAGGCAATGGAAAGTTATACCAATACCCAGCAATATATATTGGAGACAGCGAAGTATATGATGCCTCACCAAATGATAATTTAACGGCATATAGTTTTTTTGAAGTAGAAGGGGCTTATAACGCACAAAACTACGAAAACAGTGGAACAGGAGGTACAAACAATTATAGTGCACCTGTATCATTAGTAGTGTGGGGCAACTTAATAAAAATAAATGACGCTCTCGAAGTACCATTTTCAGACCAGAATTTTTCCCAGAATTTATTACAGGAAATACTAATTTTAATCAGGAAAAACTATGATTTTAAAATCGAAAGCGTTGATGACAATTTATATAGCGTCTTTGAACCGTACACTTGTAGAACAGACGATGCAAGTATGTTCTATTATCCTTATTTCTGCTTTAAAATAAAAATGGAAGCTGTATGGCGAGAGGATTGTATCTCAACACTAATATTAAACAACTTAGATAACACACTAGACGCAACCCTAGATTTCACACTATAATGGCTAAAATAACATACACCGATAAAATACTTGGTAAGATAAATACCCAACCTGAAAACAAAAAATTCACTTTTCAAAATGCAAATGAGGTAAAGACTTCTGTTAACGCACTATACGATGAAAAGTATGATGCTTCCAATCCAGATGGTTATATCAACGAGGTGAATTGGGGTGATATTGGTGGGACATTAGCAAATCAGACAGACCTTCAAGACGCCCTCGATGAAAAGATAGGGATAGATTCTTTGAACGCTAATATAATAGTTTATCCAACCACAGCGAACGCAGACGTACCTACTTATTTTAAGTTAGTTGATGACCTTGCAGACCCTGACTATAATTCAATAGCCGTAGATGTCCCAACAGGAATAATTACAGGATCAAATCAATTACTTTCTTCTTTGATTTCAGATGAAGGATTAATCGAAGGTGAAATAGGAATTATAAATGTAACAATAGTTGGAAACATTAGAAAAACGTCAGGATCAGGAACATCTAATTTCTATTTTGAAATTTATAAAAGAACAGATTTAGGAGTTGAATCTTTACTTGCAACAAGTTCTAATACATTACCCGTAAATTCAGAAATATACGTACAATTCTTTGACACTGCATTGATTAATGACGGACCTTTTTCAATTACAGATCGAATTGTCTTAAAATTCTATGCTAACAGAATTGCGGGGGGTAGTGATCCATCTTTTGAATTCCAATTTGGAGGGGTTACGCCAATAAGAGCATTAATCCCTATCCCATTAGTAGCAGTTCCAAGTGATGCACACAACGATTTAAATGGATTGCAAGGTGGTACAATTGGAGAGTTTTACCATATAACAGAAGCTGAGAAAACAATACTTGAAAACACATCAGGTACAAACACAGGTGATCAGGATATTAGTGGTATAGCTACAAATGCTTCAGCTATTAGTGATATTGAGTTAGAACAAATTACTCAAAATGATGCAATAGCACTTAATACAGCGAAAAGAAGCTATCCCTTAGACGATGAAACTAGATTAGCTAACACATCAGGAACAAACACAGGTGATCAGGATATTAGTGGTATAGCTACAAATGCTTCAGCTATTAGTGATCTTGATACCAACAAACAAGACATTCTAGCAGAAGGGGCGTTTGTTGATGGCGATAAAACAAAATTAGACGCTATTGAAGGTACTAATACAGGTGATGAAACCACGTTATCAATACAAACAAAAAGACCACTAAAGACTATCAATAGTGAGTCTTTAGAAGGCATAGGAAATATTGTTATTAGTGGTGGAGGTGGCGGAATAGGTGGTTCTGGAACATTAAACTACGTTCCAAAATTCACTCCAGATGGTGCAACATTAGGAAATAGTAGATTAATTGATGATGGAACTTCTGTTTATTTTATTAATCAAGGTACTTCAACACATTTTGGTTATAAGGCTGGAAATTTAGACCCATTTGTTACAAATTCTGATAATACATCATTTGGTTTTTTTGCTGGTAGAATTGCAACAGGCACAAGGTGGACTGCTATTGGTGACAGTGCAGGTTTTTCCAATACAACAGGTTCTCAATGGACAGCGGTGGGGCAAGGTGCAGCTACTAATAATGTAACAGGGTCTTATTGGACTGCGGTTGGTCAAGGAGCAGGGGAAGGAATGTTAGGTGATAGTTGGGTTGCTATCGGTACAGGAGCAGGACTTAAAAATACAACAGGTCTAAATACAGTTATAATTGGAAGAAATGCAGCATATAATAATAGTGCAGGTGGTTTTGCAACATCGTTTACAAACGGTGTTTATATTGGTACTATTACTAAGGTTGGTGGTGTAGGTGCTACAAATGAGATAGTAATAGGATACTTAGCACAAGGAGAGGGATCAAATAAAACTGTTATAGGTAATTCTTCTACTACTGATACACATCTATATGGTCAATTAAGAATTGATACTGTAAATAATGTAGCATCTGCTACAAATTTAACAAGTGTTACTGCAACAGGTGTAGTTCAAAAAAGTAGATTAATTGATGATGGAACAAGTGCTTATTTTAGTAATCAATCTTTACAAACTCATTTTGGTTTAAATGCAGGTAATTCTGCTCCAACAAATTCATTCACTACTTCTTTTGGTTACCTTGCTGGAAATTCTGCGACAGGGGTTGATTGGGTTGCAGTAGGGGCTCAAGCAGGACAAAATAATGTATCAGGAGTGGCTTGGACTGCTGTTGGTGAGCAAGCAGGAGATAGTGCAACAGGGAGTAGATGGACTGGAATAGGGCAAAGAGCAGGGTTTTTGGCTACAGGAAATAATTGGACTGCTGTGGGGTCTGGTGCAGGATTAATTAATTCAGGAAGTAATTGGATTGCAATAGGGTATCAAAGTGCTTTAAATAATACAGGCGGAGGTTCTGCTTCTTCTTATTCTAATGGTATTTATATTGGTTATCAAAATACAGTAGGTGGAGTTGGAGCTACAAATGAAATAGTAATTGGTTATTTAGCACAAGGAGAGGGATCAAATAAAACTGTTATAGGTAATTCATCAACAACTGACACACACCTTTATGGTCAGCTTCAAGTAGAAAATATAAACAATGCGGTTGGTGATTTTATAACTACTTCTGCTACTGGTGTATTACAGAAAAGAACTGCTACTGAAGTTAAAGATGATTTAGAAATTGGTCAATTTACCACCATTGAAAGACAAAGTAATACAGCTATTTTTGATGGAAATTACATAATAGGGAATACAACTGTAATCTCAGGAAATATTCTATTTGATTTCACAGGTGCTAAATTAGGATCGACCACTTGGATGTATCACGATAATAGTGGTGCTTATACATTTCCAACTGAAGGAGTAGTATATGATTTTAAAATTGCTGATCTTAGTGGAATTACAGGAACAATCCTATTTGCACTCACCATAACAGATACAACTTTAGGTTCAGAAGTAATTCAAATAAGACTTTCATTAACTGAAGCACAGATGCCATGATAAATAAAGTAATGCCAATTTTTGGAAGGAGAAATGCGGAAGTTATTCCTGAAACTAGATTTGTTTTAGAGGTAAAATCAGATAATACAGGGACTTCAGCAACAAATCAATTTACAATACCTACAAATGCTAATGGAATTACAATAGCTTTTAATTATGATGTAGAAACTAGTGATGGGTATACCGCAACAGGATTAACAGGAGATCATACAATAACATTTCCATCTGGTGCAGGTACTCATCTTATTTATATTAGTGGTAGTTTTCCATATATGTTTTTTAATAATGGTGGAGATAGATTAAAATTATTAAATATTAGTAATTTTGGAGTATACGGATTAGGAAGTACGCTTCAGATTTCTTCTTTCAGGGGTTGCTCAAATATGAATATAACGGCTAATGACGCTGGTAATTTTGAGAGTGTTACAAATTTTCAATCTACTTGGCAGAATTGTTCAAGTATAATATCTTTCCCTTTAATTGATACAGGTAATGGATTTATTTTTTCTAATACTTGGAATGGATGCTCAAGCCTAGCTTTATTTCCTTTAATTGACACAAGTAATGCGACTAATTTAGCGGCTACTTGGGCAAATTGCTCAAGCCTATTATCATTCCCATTACTTAATACAAGTAGCAATACGACATTTACTTTTACTTGGTTTGGTAATTTAAATCTTGCTAATTTCCCTTCAAACGCATTTGACACGAGTATAACTACTAATTATTCGTTTGCATTCACTAGTACATCCTTAACTTCTCAATCAATAGATGATATATTAATTTCAATAGATACTTCAGGAGTTTCAAATGGTACGTTTGATCAATCAGGAGGATCAGCACCAAGTACAACAGGGGAGTCAGCTATTACATCACTCAGAGGTAAGGGATGGACAGTAACAGTCACAGGAGGTTTTTAAACAAATTATAAATGAAAAGCAATATAAACATCACACCGCTAAAAACTTGGTCATCTATTCCTTCTGTATGGGAATCAAGACCTAATACAATCAATTACAATCAACTACCTGAATCAGAGTTATACGCTGATGGATGGAGAGATTTAGTAATTCCTCAATACGATTCAAACACTCAAAAATTAGGTACTATCCAATATGATGATGTTAATCATGTTGTTACTTATCCTGTGATTGATAAAACAGTAGAAGAAATTGAGGCTGAACAAAAGGCTTTAGTACCTTTTTCAATTACACCAACGCAAGGAAGATTTCAATTAAATGAAATGGGGTTTTTGGAAGGTGTAGAATTAATGGTATCTGAATCTACTGATAAAAGTTTAAAAATTTATTGGGAGTATGCGTTGTCTTGGGATATAAACAATCAGCATATTAAAACAATGGCATTAGGACTTGGTATGAGTGAGGATGATATTGACCAATTCTTTATTAACGCTTCTAAGTAGATATCTTATATTATAAGAAAAACAAAAGATTGATATTAAATATATATATAGTTTATAAAAAATAATTATGATACAACTTATTAAAAAAATTAGCACACATCCTATTACAGGATTAAACAGAGGAATCAAATTGAAAAGTATTCAGTATGTTGATTTTGAATTAGAAGAGGCAAAAATTATATGGGAGGAAGTTCTTCTTGACGAAACTGACACTGTTATTGAAAACAGCATTGTTCCTACAAGAGATATTGTTTCTGTTCTTAGTAATAGAAATAAAGTAACAAATGAAGGGATAACAATAACATTGGAGTATGTTAAAAGTATTACTGAAAGGATAGATGGTGAAACTGACGAAGCCTATAACGAAAGAACTACTGAATTGACCAATGCTATGATTGAAAGCGGAAACCCTGAGTTTGATTTTTACGTAACCAATATATTGAATCTACCAGCTATCGAGGGAGCAATTGTTTTACTTGATACTCTTAAAAGATTTGATAGGGTATAAATAATCAATAACTTAATTAAAAAAATGAAAGAGGTAAAACTAACAGTAGAAGCAAGAAAAGAATTAACAAATTGGTTATCTGAAAATTTATTAGGTAAACATTGTATTCCTATCCTAGAATTTTTAGCAAATAACGAAGTAGAGGATACGGTTAAACAAAAATAACATGACATTCATACTACTTACAATCGCACTCGTAACATTCACTATGATGTTACTTATTAAGCTAGGACTACCAGCTTATTACACCATGCACTCACATAAACTGCCAAAGTTCTTCCCATCGGATTTTTGTCTAATCTGTGCATCGTTTTGGCTTGGTTTAGTGACTACTATTATTTTAGGGCAGGTTTTCGATGCCTCAATAATTAAAATGTTAATTACAATATTACTAACACCCTCCATCAGTGCCAAGTTAAACGGATAAGATGAAACAACCACCAATCAACGAGAACAACTTACTTCGATTTACAAGTACCACAGAGCCAACCACAGCCCTTGAAACCAACTTGGGCTATGGTTTGCACAGTGGTAACAGAAAGTGGCGTAGAAGTGTCTTAAATCCCCTCCCAGCACTTAAGGGAGAAACATACACCTTCTACACAAACTTTCCATCACCTACTTTCGATCCAGCTAATCTCGTTTTGGTGTACGATAACAACTGTACCTATAACATCATAACAGACCCCCTCGAACCATCGATTACTGCTGTAGCGTGGGGTTCAAACAATATCAAGGTTACACTCACTATCCCCTCAACGGCATCGATAAATAAATTCATCAGGGTGGGTGTTGCAACAGGTGATCCCTTAACAGTAACACACGTCTCAAACCTATTCATGGTGTTGCCCCTAGACGAGGATCATTTAAACAATACACACCTTTTCAAATTCTACCATAACACAAATATCTACAACTTCGAGTGGGCTAATTACGATCCACTAACCGATACACCATACACGATCAGAATACCATCGACTAAGAAAGGTGTTGAGTACCCAAGAGAGGTGTCAACTTATGAATCAGCTACTAGTGGTAGATCAAGAAATACTCGGGCAACCAATAAAAAAGACATAAACTTTCAGATATATTTCAGAGAGGATGAAGACCACGATGCCCTCGCTTCAATGATAAACTTCAAAAGCCTATCAATCAATCAAAAAGAATACCTCCCAACGGAATCTTATGAGCCAGAATACAACGAGGAGTTCAATATTTACGTAGCTAGTATAAAGTTACGGGATGTAGCATACTCAGTTAGAATTAATGGTTGTAACACATGATAGAATTTAAAGACAAAGCTGGTAAAGATAGAACAGCAACATTTCACAATAGCATAAGCACATTACCAATTAAACAGTATCAGCTGGTACAGAAGTTTAGTTTAATTGATCTTGGTGTAGGCTCAACACTCCATGACGTAAACAGACACCTCACAAAGTTAGACCAATTTTTAGAAGCTAAGGATTATGACAGTTTAGCATTGGAACGTCAAAACTTACAACTCAACTTCTCATTTTTATTGGACGAGCAGGTTATTCCGTTATATGTTTTAGCCTCTATGGTTGAAACACTAGACGGTAATAATATAACAATAACAAAGGAGTCAGACGTTGATTATTATTATGAGCTTTTTGAAACCTCAACACTAACTTATGGTGTTGTAAGTAATATTGTAGAAAGTCAAAAAAAAAGTTTAGTGACGAACTGAGTATAAAAATACCAAAGCTTTTCTCAAACAACTCACACGAAGAACTTTTTCATATACAAGTCGAAAAGATCAAAGCACAATGGAAAGCCGAGATAGACTTGCTAATCGGTAATAATGTCAAATATGCCGAGTCACTTTTAAAACAGTTAAGGGATGATATGCTAGAACAAATACGCCCTTACAAATACCTCGAAACAGATCACGACAGTATTCTACATAGAAGAGAAGAATCGTTTGTGCGTTTATGCCTTGACATGGAACGTAAAGGCATAAACAGTCCTGAGAATATGAATACCTACAAGTTTTACAAGAGCGTAGAAATAATCAAAGAAGAAGTAGACCGACAACTAAGAAAAAATGGACATAATTAAGTTTAACGACCTAATAGACAAAGGTGATTTTGACTCAGGTTCAAAGGAAATCGCAAAGAGTCTATCACTAATAACAGCTGAGATCGAGGAAGCACGTAAAAAGGCACAAAGCTTTTCAGCAATCCTTGGACAAAACCTCAAAACACAAATCTCAAATCTTTCAACCACTTCCAAAAAACTTGCCGAGGACATGGGTAAGATGGAGAAGAAGATGAATGATTTTAAATCAGCTACTTCAAATACGACTAAGGTTATAAGTGACTACGAGAAAGAGAACAAAAAACTTCGTAAGGAATTAGACAACCTCAACAAAAAGATCAAAGAAAACACCACAGCACAACAAGGCTCGAATAAAGCAAGTACGGCTGGTGCTACATCCATAAAAAATCTCGCTGGTTCGATGATCGGGTTAGCCGGCGGTACAGCGTTGATTTATCGTGGAATACAAGGCTTTAAAGAACAACTAACACTCGCAATAAAATCAACTATTGATTTTGAGAAAGCGATGAAGGAAGTACAGGCAATAAGTAGATCAACTGATACTGAATTAAAGTCACTCGAAAAAAATGCTAACAAATTAGGTGCTACAACTGAAAAATTAGCTGTTGATGTAGCCAACGTACAAAAAGAAATGGCGAAACTCGGTCTTACAGCAAGTGAGATCATTGTTTCAACGAAAGCCATTGTAGATTTATCAACTGCAACTGGTGAGGATTTGGTGAATAGTGCAGTCGTAGCCACCTCAACACTAAGAGCTTTTGGACTAGAGGCTAACGAGATGGGTAGAGTCGTGGACGTTATGGCTGGCTCGTTCGTACGTTCTGGACTTGACTTGGAGAAGTTTAGGGAGTCAATGAAGCTTGTTGCCCCTATCGCACGTGCTGTTAATGTTGATATTGAGACAACTACAGCTATGCTATCAAAACTTGCTGATGCTGGATTGTCTGGGTCACTTGCAGGTACAGCGTTGAGAAACCTAATGTCCTCTATGGCTGACCCAACTGATAAATTAGCAATACGTTTAGGTGGGGCTGTTAAAAATAGTGACGACTTAGTACAATCTTTCTTAAAGCTAAAACGTGAAGGGGTGGATTTAGCGGAGGCAGTTCAACTTGTTGATGTTAGGGCTAGACCAGCGTTCTTTACACTAGTCAATCAGGCGGAAGCAGTAGAAGCGTTATCAGTTGAGTACAAATATCTTAGAGATGAAGCTAGTCTGATTGCCAAAGAAATGAGGGATACATTAGCCAACGATATTGAAATAGCGACTAGTGCATTCGATAGTTTAAGAAGAGAACTAGTAGAGGGCTATATTCCAGCGATGCGAGAGGGTACTCAAACTACTACTAAGTTTATAGAGGCTATACGATTATATAATAAAGGTGTTATTTTACAGGATAGTCTTATAGCAAAATTAATTGGAGGGTACGCAACATGGCTAAAAAATGTTAACCCTTTAGTCATGGCGTATAATGTATGGTCAACCGTAATAGATAAAGTTACTGCGTCGTTAGAATACTTAGGTATTGGATTGGATTTGGAAAATATTGTTAAAGTAGGTCTAACAACAGAGTTATTACAAGATGTCGATGTAACACTAGGAGAAGTTTCAGAGTCAACTAAAAAATTATCTTCTGAATATGATACTTTTAATAAAGCAAACGAAATATTATCCAAGGGACTTGAAAATTTCTCAACACGTAGTATTGGTGAACTCAGAAAAGCATTTCCTGAACTATCCAGTGAAGTATCAAATAATAGAGAATTTTTGATACTACTCAGAAGTGAAATGGGTAAAAGTATAGAAAAAACAAGGTCTTATATAACAAGCTTAAAAGATCAAGAGTCAGAACTCGGAAACCTTAAAAAAGAGTATGAAGATCAAGCAAAAATTGAAAAATTATCAGCTAACCAAACAGAGGATTTAAGTAGAATAACAACAAAGTTAAATACCGTTATTCTTGTTAGGGAGGGCTTAGAAAAAAGTTTGGAAAATATTACTACTGACCTCACTAAAATAAGTGCAGATGAAAATCAACTTCTCCAAGAAAAAATAGACTTAAATATAAAATTAAACAAACTACGTGGTAACTTAAAGACCGATCAGCTTAAAACTGCTGAGATGATCGCTAAGAATAATCTTGATGAGGAGGAATCATTAAGAATGAAAATACCACTACTTGAAAAGTTAAGAGAGGCACGTGAAAATACAGCTAAAGGATCACTTGCTGTTGAATTAAAATCTATAGAAGATGCTCAGGTAGAGGACGAAGAAAAGACTATCATGCGTCAGATTGCACATGAAAAATATACGCAAGCAAAAATAAATAACGACAAACAATATCTAAAAGAGAAAGAGGTTATTGATGCCCAAATAGTAGCTGGTGAGGATAAGATGTTTCAGGATATGATTAAGTTTCATTCTGACAATATCAAAAGAAAACAAGAAGTAAAAAATGAGGAATCAAAATTACAGCGAGACATAAATAGTGATCTTGACGCATTTGCACAAAAAGCATTTGAACGTGATAATAAGTATGCAAAAAAAGCTCAAAAAGAATTAGAAAAATATGATGCCGAAGAACTAAAACGATTAGACGAACAAGAACAACTTAAACAAACTATCATAGCAGAATCAGCACGTACGCTCTCAAACATAACACGTTCAATCTTTGATAACAGACAAATATTACGAGACGAGGAACTTGCTGAACTTAAAGCTTGGGAAGAGGAAAAACTAAGACTTGCAGGTGATAACGAGGACGCAAAAATTAAAATAAAAGAAGAGGTAGCACGAAGAGAACGTGAAATAAAAATCAAACAGGCAAAAGACAACAAGGCAGAAGCTATGTTCCAAATTGCCATCGATACAGCACGAGGTATTATGGCTACTATTGGAAAAGGTGGATTCTTTGCATCACCTCTTGCAATGATTGTAGCGGCTACTGGTGCGTTACAACTAGCCGCTGTAGCAACGAGACCAATCCCACAATTTGAGAAGGGTACACTATCCTCTCCCGAAGGTATTGCAGAAGTTGGTGAGCGAGGACGAGAGCTTATCATCGACGGTAAGACAGGACAAGCACGTGTCGCCAATGATCGTCAGTACACACACCTCTCAAAGGGTTCTGTTGTAGTTCCAAACAGTCAAACAGAACAACTATTAAGAGTAGGAAACGTAGATCATAATAGCATCGCATACGAAGCACTTAACAGATTGACTCAGGTGAAACAGAAGGAGAAAAGTTTTGACTTTGATAGACTTGAAAGAGCTATTTCATCTATCCCTCAGTCAGAGACAATCTTTGATGAGAATGGGGTTAGAAAATTCATAAGAAGGGGCAATGCTAGAATTGAAAGATTAAACAAAAGATATTAATGGCAACTTATAATATATCAATAGTATCAGACCCGATCGGTATAGGTACATTTAAAGTAGGTAGTGCGGAAGTTAGTGGTTACACTCAAGAAGAGGGTGTAACCGTTAACATGAATGCAAATCCTCCTAGTGGGTATAGATTTTTAAGTTGGTCTACAGGAGGTGGCGTAGTAAGCACTGAAAGAGCTTATTCATTTGTTATGCCTTCAAGTGATATTGAGTTTATAGCACTATTTGAATTAATACCAACGCCATCGGAGGAAGAACAAAATTCATTGTTCGATACATCATGCCCTAAGTTCTTATTTATAAAAGACCTAAGTGATAGATATTTTACAGGGGATGTTGTAGACGTAACAAGTACAAACTATTTAGACCTTCTTGAAGAACCCATAAAGTTTGATGCTGGTACATTTAAGTTAGAACGTGACGAGAAGTATCATGGATTTAACTATGAATTTGGTGTTGATTCATTACAGTGTGAGCGTAATACTGTGGGATATAATTACCTAAAAGAACAGCTTATATTAGAGGGTACGGATGTAGACGTAAAATTCCTATATGGTTTTGGTGAGTTGAATGCTTTTACAGTATTTTATCTCGGTAAAGTTGATATGAATGAATATGAAGAAATTGAGGATGGGGATTTAATTAATTTTTCATTAGTACAAGTCGATTTTGAAAACACACTACAAGCTAATTTTGAAGTGCCTCAAGTAGTTGTGCCAGATAAAAATGTGCTATTACATAGTAAAGTTATACCAAAACGAACAGTATATAGTATTCCACTCAATAATGATTTATCCTCTTATACTGGTGCGTTTTTCGCAGAACAATTTGACGCATCAAATATAGGGTTGGGTAAAGAAATTATAAAGCTACCAAGTTTTACGGATTATACGGAAGCTTATTTATTTGTTAATGACGGCAAAGAAGGTGACGAATTAGAACTTACACCAACGTATGATTTTTCAGTGGATTCAAACAAAATTTTAAACATAATAGAAACAGGAAAGTATTTAGTACGAGCAGAAGAAGCAGGGTCGTATAAAATAAATGTAAAAGGTACTTATGGACTTAAGTTTAGACAAGGTAGTTTATTTACTGATCCTTATCCTTTTCAACTCAAAGTAGTAAAAGTTGCAACAGATGAAACAACAATATTATCAGATCAAACTTTTGAGGCTAGTGAAATAGAGGCTGGTATTCCTTTCTTAGGGTCAGTTGACGTATTTTTAACCTTTGAAGAATCTATTGATATAACACTTAACATAAACGAAAATCTGTATGTTTATTATCTTATAGACGTAGCCAGTAGTAGGTTTCCAGAATATACTTCTCCATTTCCAACAATAACTGAAATATATAGTTTTCCATTCTCAAAAGATGCTAGTGCAATACCTTTAGAGATTTTAGCACAAACAATAGCCCCTACGTCACAAGCAAAATTTAATACCCCTTTGGATTTATTAAATGGCATACTAACACAAGCTAGTGGTGTTGACTATGATTTGGTTATTAGTGATTTCTTTGGTATAGATGGTTGTGGAGAACGTATGTATATTACTAACGGATTTAATATTAGAGGCGGAACTCGGTTAAACAATATTACAGAGGAAAACGCATCAATTAAAGTAGACTCCAAAAACTTAGTAAATATGTTTGTTAACTTATTTAATATGGGGTGGGGAATCGAGTATGATGAGTTTAAAAGAGAACTAGTTAGAATTGAACCAACTGATTATTTTTATAATGATGTAGAAATAATATCACTAAGTGAAGTTTCTAATTATACTAAAAAAATAGATGCGTCAAAATATTATAATCAAATTGAAATAGGTTTTAAAAATTATAGTAAAAACAGGGAAACAGACAAAGCTAACACACTTGATGATTTTCACACAAAACACACCTATCAGACTCCAATAAAAACAAACAAAAATAAGCTTAGTGTAATTACTGATCTAACTTTATCTGGCTATGAAATAGAAATATTACGAAGAAAACAATTTATTAAAGACTCCAGTAGTACTAATAGTAATTTTAGTGAAGACGAAGAAATATTTGGTGTTTTTGTATCGTCAACTTCCCCTTTCACAGGTGGAACTTATAGTAATTATGTTGAAACAGAATACACTACAATATTAAACGATGTATTGGAAAACTATACAACAAGTGGTAGGGTTGTGTATATATCATCAGGTGGTGTTAGTCAGTCAAGAACAATTTCAACTGTTTTTTATAGTGGCTCAAATACAATGATAGGTTTTATAGAACCATTGCAAGGTGCTACTGGAACTGGTGATATAACGATAACAATATCTGGAAATACTTTTATACAACCTGAAACGTCTGGTAAAATACAAGCTGTTGAAGGATTAATTTCGCCAGAATCATCGTATAACCTAAGATTTACGCCTAAACGAATGCTACAAAATTGGGCTAACTTAATTAATGGTGGATTTATCGGAAAAGCCCCTTCTGAAAAGTTATTATTTAAACAAGGGGATGGTAATATAAACTTATCCACATTTTATGCTGTAGGAGCTGAGTGTAAATTTGGGGATGTTGATAGAACTACTGTTTTTGAAAACGGTGACATAATTATAGGAACACCAGTTGAAGAGCCTACTGAAATGAGTATGGGTCAAGGTGTGTTCTTATTCCTACCAATAAAAGTAACATTCACCACAAACCTTACATTTGAGCAACTTACTGATGTTAAAAAGTGTTTAAGAGGACAGGATGAAACTAGAAATTATGGCTATATTACTGTGACAAATCCATGTGGAGACGTAGAAAAAGTCTACATAACATCGTTGGAGTATAGTGGCGTAACGGATGAAGCTACAATTGAGGGCTATCTAAAAGAATTATAATGAGCAATAAAAGTTACAAGAGTGGACTATTTAAACGTATTATCGACTTAGGGCAAGTTGCTGAGGCAGACGTGGATGACCTAGTGCGTATATGGCGTGTTGGAACGGGTGACGAGAAAGCGATTACGCTACAGAATTTCGTTGAGACGGTTGATGCCGATCTTGGTAGTGGAGGTTTAACCTTGACTGAGATTATTACGTTGATAGAGGGTGAATTAGGTGATTTTGTCACACTCAACACCGATCAGACAATAACAGGGGTAAAGAGATTTGAAGCAGACACAATACTAGGAGATAGTTCACTTGACTATGTAATCTGGGATAACACTTCTAAGACACTAGGAGTATTCTCACAGGCTCAAATGTTACATAAATTCAGGGGTGGTGCTTCTGGAGCGTTGAATTTTGGACAATATGATGTAGATGGAAATGCCTCAATTAATAACACCTCAAATGCAAAACTACTTTTAGGAACAAACAATCAGACTCGGGTAGAGATTGAGGCAGATGGTGATGTTTTGTTGAAAAAGGTGGATAACGCAGTCGGTGATTTTGTAAGGATTGATGCAACTACTGGAAAATTAACTAAACGGACTGTTGCGGAGGTTAGCGCTGAAATTGGAGGGGGTACTCTTACAACAGGTAGTTCACTGACGCTAGTAGATTCTACTGGTGGCGCAACATATGTATCATCAGGGAATTATAAACTTTTAGAAACAGATTCATATTTTAAATTGAGTTTTGGTGTAAGTATTTTTTCATCGAGTGGTATTCCTTCTGGAAAATTAAGAATAAATGGTTTACCCACAATGACAGGAGCTAGTAGCGCTTTTCAGGAAGGAAATATTATGGATTGGATTGATGCAAATACTTATTCAAATAAAACAGAGTTAAGACCTAAATGGTACTCATCTTCAAATTATATTGAATTTATTAGAATTGATCTAAATATAACCGATAACGCATTACTAATTCCATCTGGATTTATTAATGGATACGTATTTTTATACAAATAAAAAATTAAATAAAATAAATGAATAGTTTAAACCCTTTCGATTGGATAGTAGGTCTTGGATTAGTCAACTACATACATAACATTTTCGTGTTTAAAACAAAATAAAGGTAGTTATTTATAGCTACCTTTGTGTTTTACACCCTCTCATCCACTTCAATAACCTCTATAACAAGATCACCTATTAGCACAGGCTTATCCATGAGCATACGTTTCAGCTCTGACTTAATTGAGTTGTCGATATGTTCCACTGACATTAATCGAGACAAGCTTATATAACCTCTCTTATAATTGTTCTTACTTACTAGGTACATCTTTTTTACGTTTAAATAATAATATCAACAATACAATAAACATAATAACCCCAAACGTAATATACTGAAAGAAATTACCAAATAGCGTTTTACCTACCCCCTCTACAATCCCAGACGTAATATCGCCTATCATTTCTTGTCCTTCCGTCACCCTTTCAAAGCTACTTGTGTCATTCACGTCAAGGCTATTACGGTCGATTCTAAGCCCTGCAACCTTGACACCCTCTAACACACTACTGTTAAAGCGTTCAATCGTTCTGACAGTCGTTATAATAGGTACAACGCTACCATCTCGAATAACCTCACTCCTTTCAGTAATTGTCTCAGTAATAACCTCAGTCAGATCGTCCTTTTGTTTTATCGTGGTTATGTTAGACTTTTCTGTTATAACATTTTCAACTTTTAAGTTCCTGCTAGTATTTTCCAATCTTTTAGTACTCTTACAGGAAACGACAACCGATAGGATTATAACAAGTATAAGCCTTCTCATTTTTTATCCTTAAACAATCTAGTATAAGTATCTTGAATTATTTTAGCTCTTTCCTCATCAGACACAACGCCATCGCCATTATCGTCTGCATTCATTATCATTAAAGAAAAGTATTGTAAAAACTCACCAAGCTCTTCTTTGTTATAATACCTCAAATGATCAACTAGTACATTAAGTGCAAGTTTATCATCCACATCAGCAGTATCCAAAATACCCTTCGTTACAACGATTTGTTTCACGATCAAAGGAACAACTTCATTTGCCTTATTGATATACCCAATAATCTTTGATAAGAAGTTCACCCAAGGAAGAGGAGCTAGTTCGAGTACTAATAGTGTAAACTCACTTTGAACTAAACGCTTGAGTGCTTGTGTAACAATTACTGAGGCAATCGCTACTTTTTCCAACCTTAGCTTTTCATATATTCTCTTAAAATAATTAACTACCTTGCTCATATTATTTATAGTATAGTTTAACTTCCGTTTCTCTTCTTCTACGTAATCCATTTTCAAATGTTGATCCCTTATTGATCCACTTTCTAAACTCATCAGCTATCTTTGGATCGTTTGGATTAGTATTTATCAGCTTAAGTAGTGTGGAGGGCTGTCCGTTTTTCAACACTATGATCCCACTTTTTTTAGATGAACCGTGACCTATGTTGTAAAGTGCTGAGACGAATGCACTAAATTGGTTATCATTAACGGCACTTGTTATAGCTTTCCGTGCCATATTTTCAAATTGTTTTAGGATAATTTCAAATAATCTATTTCCCTGAGCTAGTGTAATTTTATCCCCCATTTTAACAGGAGACCCATCAGCGTAAAAAGTGTTCCCCCATCCGATAGTAGGCACACCTGCTGGGCATAGATAAGCGTGCTCTCTAAATTGCTCAAACTCGTGTATTAATTTTATACCCTCTTCTGTTACTTTATTCATCATATTTTTCTTTAAGTGCAATTCCTCCAATACCAATAATTACGTTGCCACTATAACGTGGGTACTTAAATATCTCATACCTAACTGTTCCCCCATTTCCGTCTGGGATTATTTCTATGACGTGGTACGGCTTTTTTGATCGGTACACTTTTTTATCAGTCTCCCTAAAATGATAAGCTGTTTCTTCTCCCCATATTTCATCGTCAGACTTTCCAATATAATCTGTTGCTTTTAAGTGCATTGGGGCTAAAAATATATTTTCATATTCTGCATTAACAGACAACATCGTACCGTCTGTATCCTTCAACCACTGTGGCAACGGTAAGTCAAAATGAGCAGACTCAAGCATTACTAGCTTATTCTTTAGGTTTGATAGTTCATCACTAAGCTTTTTTATTTCAAGGCTGTTCTGGTGTTCACGTTGTCTTAGCCTCTCATTGTCCTCTCGCCACGTTTCAATTAAGAGCTTGAACTCATCCTGATCTGTCTTTCTGTTGCTTATCAGATAGTTGAAATAGAAGCCGAGTCCACCACCACCTAAAACTAATCCAATAATACTTATTATATCGTTCATCTATGTTGTTCGTTTGTGTCTAAACAAAAAAATAGGACTATCGGTTTTGATAGTCCTATTTTTATTTTATAAGCTAGCTCAGTTCCTTTAAGAGCTTGTCAATATACACCCTAGCCTTTTGTACATCAACAGCACCGTTCTTGTCTTCATACCTCCACAAATACTTGATGATATTCCCAACGTAATAAGCCTCAATGCCACTTTTGCCGACAACAGCTGATTCAATTGCATCCCAGCACTCAATCTTACCTTTTTTGTAGTGATTTGGGTTTGAGGGGTCTGGTGTTACACTGGGCACGTTGGTACAAGTAGTAAAAGATTTTTTATAGGTATTACATAAAAGCTGTTTCTCTACCAACTCAAACTCCTCTTCTTGCATAACCCAACTCTCTGATTTATCACTATTATGAAAGTTTGCGTGTACCCTATCAGCATAGTAATTATCAAAAATAACGTACTCTCCAATTTCAAACTCGTGACCACACGTTTCTGCAATAACCTTAACACAATCACCTTTCTTTAACTTATCAAATTTGCTCATAATACTTTTTAATGTTTAATGGTTTAACGCTATCTTTTAAGTAATCACTGGTTTTAACACCGCTACGCCCTTTCTTGCATAAGACATTACCATCAAATAGAACATAAAACTCGTTCTCAACCATTACCTCGTGCTTCTGTACAAACGTTTTCATGTACTCCACAGCCTGTTTGTTTTCATCAAAGACCCTACTTACAGGATCGTTGTACCCAGCAAAGGGATTTGTTTGTTGTATTTCTTCCATAGCACTAAAGGTCGTCGTCATTAAGCATATTTACAAGTGATTTCCTAATATTTTTTTGATGTGTTGTCAATCGCTCTGTCAACTCTGGATATTCGTGCATTATGTACACAAGCTCCCTCGATAGGGCGTGTACTGCTGTCAATAATTGTTTCATCGTAAATAGTTTAGGTTTGTTCGTTTTAACTTCTCTACTTCTTTATGGAATCTTTTACCATACCCCCTTGGTGAAATACTAGCTTCTTTAGCTCCCTCCACAAAATTATAACCACTTAGCACTTTCTTAATCGTTGGGAATTGATCAGAAACGAGGCTGTCAAACATCTTCTGATCCACATCAACAGGACATACACTGTTTTCACTCTCAACCCTATACCATAACTTTGATGCAACCTTACCTGTTTCCTCGTTTGACTGTATGTGGGAAAACTGTTTGAAGTTTTTATGCTCGCTGTTCTTCTTGTCCTTATTGGTAGTCTGCATCTTCCTATACTTCGCTGTAGTCCAGTATATGCTAAGAAAGGTATCCTCATCGATAGTCGTGTTTTCAAAGTGTGTTTCAACGTATTTCATCGCTTTAATTAGCACGTCATGGTAAAAGTCATCCCAAGTTAGATAATAGTACCCACTTGAAGCTATGAAATCTGTTATTGTTCTCTTTTTAAGCTTTTTGTATAACACCTCAAAATCAAAGTCATACTTTACTGATCTCTCTTTCTGCATAATATTTTCCGTTTATTTCGTACCAATTTGATCCACCACTATAAGTAATGGCTGTTATTGTGCCCATACTTACCACCTGCCCCTTACGAAACTTTGGTAATTCATAATTAAGCTTTTTGTCTTTATTTGTCATCATTCAAAGTTAACTCTTTTTCTGTTAAAGCAAAATAAATGTTTTGAAGATCGTGAATATATTTAACTTGGCGAATCACTCTACCTCCTGAAAGACCTACCTGCCAGTGTTTTAAATGCACATCAAATAATATTCTAAATGCCCCAAACCCTTCTTTATACCAAATTAAATAGTGTGCATTTGGAAGAGTGAAACCAAGCTTTTTCAACCATTCTTCGGTGATTGGGATTGGATTTGATTTAGATATTGAATAACAATCTCCATCATGGGTAAAATATGATTCCCGATTAGAAAATTTATCAATAAAAACAGTCTCTTTTTTATAATTTTCAACCCAATTCCCTATCCTCAACTCTCTTACATCAATCATACCATTCAAAGTTAAAATTATACTCAATTTTTTCAAACGTAACATCTCTATCAATAACCCACCCCATTGAGGACATAATCACCTCGCTGTTAGTGATCCCATACTTCTCAGCGAACCCAGCCCACCGAGAAGCCTGTAACCTGTTACCCTTAGCATCGAGCATATAATAAATTAGTGTTTTAGTCATAATTACTTACTCCAACTATTTGCCAACTCACTCTCAATCCCCATCTCAATACCCTTCAAGAAATAACTTCCAGCATCTCGCATAAGCTTACCGAAGTTATCACAATGTTCCTCTTCACCCTCAGCCACTAACACAACTATCTCATCGTGAACTGTTGAAATAATATGGCTACTCAGCTCTTTCTCCTCAATGTATCTGTCAATATCAACAAGAGCTTTCTTAACCATTTGTCCATTTACTCCTTGGATAGGGCTGTTTTTAGAAGCTCTTTGTGCAATGGATATGTTGGTCTTCGATCTGTTACCGTTAAGCAATTCAGGAAACCATCTGATCTGATTTAACACATCATCAAAGACGATATAACCATTACGTCCACCAATGTCGGCATTACTTTCGAGAAACGCAAATGCTGAGGGGAAAATATCAAATAAAAGTTTATACACCTCCTCAGCACGACTTTTGCTAATATCAAGTAGTTCTGCAATCTTACCAATACCAGCACCATAGGATAAACCAAATATTACGTTCTTCATGGCTGTCCTAAACTCAGTGTGATTTTTCTTGTCTACGATAGCCTCTGGATCGTTGTATAGGTAGCGATAGACCTTAGTAGCACAGTAACCATGTAGATCAGCATCTTTCGCCAACAAGTCCAACATCACGGCATCACCCGATAACGAAGCCATAATACGTAATTCCGCACTGGCATAATCAGCTGTCCACATTTTGTATCCACTTGGTGCTTCAAAACACTGTCTGAACTGAGCTAGTCTTGGTATCTGTTGAAGGTTTGGACTGCTACAATTGTGTACATTAACACCAGAGGCAAAGAAGTTGTGATTATTCTCAACACTAAGGTCATAAGTCATATCATAGCCATATTCCTCAATTTTATTAACCACAATATGCTTTTTACTAAACCGTTTTTCATAGTCATTTAATACCTCAGAACCAAATAATATATCACCAGCTACTAATTCGTCAACTCTTTTCCATGTAATACCATCGTTTAAACGTATTCTATGGTCGCCAGTAGCTAGTATACTAGTAAAAATACTAAGAAAAGATGTATTAAACTTAATTTTGTATAAAAACTTAAATCCTCGACGTAATACTGCTTCTACTTTTTGGTATGTAAACTTACCCTCACTATCGATTGTTAAAACTTTGTGGTGGTCTGATTCAATATCCTTGATTTTCTTATATCCATAATTAGTTATTACAAGCTGGTTTTCTTCGATACAACTCATACGCCCAGTCGTTGTACTATTGATCTTAAAATCAGCACGTATTTTGCCATCACTATCTAAATGCTCATCAATCCACCGCTTCCCGAATGTATTAGCTCTTTTCGATACGTCCTTATATTCCAACAGCTTATTTAGGAACGGTATGATGATGCTCTTCTTGCGCTCAATCATATACTGCCTAACCGAAGCCTCTCCCATCGAATCTTTGTCCTCCTTATCTTTCCTAGGACGTGGTATGCCAAGGGTGTAGAATATATCAAGCAACTGAGAAGACGATCCATAGTTTATGTTACCAATATTCTTATTCACCCTCTCAACCTCAGTGTCATTGATACCAAGCTGAGTCGTTCTTTCCTTTAGGCGTTTCCTTTGTTTGAGACCAATCTTGTTTAATTCCTCATCAAGTTCTACCTCAAGTTCGTCTGCTCGTTTTATGTGATCTCGGTATAAGCTCATCCACTTCTCCTCATTAACAGGCATACCAGCTACTTTCATCTTGGCATTCACATACACCATCTTGTTGTTGAGTTGTATGAGTTCCAGCTGATTGTACTTGTGAACATAACTAAGTTGTTCTTGCTCAATCTGGGGTATCCATGCCAAGTCCTCACAAGCATATTTGATGTGCCTGTCTGAGAACGTAGGGTGTACTGGAGACATTAGTGGAAATTCTTTACGTATCTCCTTGTCAAGAGGTCTAACTTTGCACCTACGATCAATTGTGTTGAGAAGTGATACCGACAACATAGTACCTTTAACTAAAGTCTGCTCAACAATCATGGTATCATAAATGTGATCTGGCTTAAAGCTAAATCCCCTCTCCATCATAAAAGGCAAATCAAATCCAAGATTATGCCCATAGATCATACAGTCCTTTAGTGAACGCTGAAACATAGACAAGTCGTAAGAACTCTTAAAAACACTCACCCAGTCGATCACATAATAAACAGATAAGTCATAAGGTGCTAGTGCTATCAATAGTGTCTCGTTCTTATTAAATGTTAACCCTGTAGTTTCCAAATCGAGAATAACCTGTAACGTACGTTCGTTTGAGCGTAACTCGTCAAATTGAGTGTTAAACGCCCCAAAATCAATCGTGGGGTACGTTACAAAGTGTTTGCTTGGTGTGTCACTTACAAATATTATATTCACCCTATTGTCGTCCAGTATGTTAAAATAAATTCAAGGTTTATAAAGTTGTTATCATAATCTATCGTGTAACTAAACCCACCAATAGCACCAAATTTTCGTTTATCCTGATACATTTGTCTGAATTGCTTCATCACAGCTTGTCGTATCTCAGGTTCAGATGGTGTTTTAAAGTCAGTACCTGCCCATTTCCACTTAAGAACCTTCATCGCTTTCTCTACCTTCCTAAACTCAAACCAGTTCATAATCTCGTCTAAGTTATCCTCAAATTGTTGTTGTGTCATAATCAATCAAATAAACCAGCCCAATAAAGGAGTGAAACATTAATAATCGTAGCAATAAGCGTAGTCCAAAAACTATGCTTACCACTCCTTTCTCTTCCATGTAATCTAGCCTGTAACAAAAGTCCAATAGACCACAGAATAATCAAAATAATAATAGGTGTTTTCATAATTACCAAGTCCAAACTTTGTCTATAATTATAAAAATGTTAATAGCTACCCACACTGAGATGCCTACTACTAGGACAACAATTAATTCAATGTCCTCTCTTTTTAAGTTAGTTTTCATAATTTTTTTGTTTAAGTTAAAATTGTAGAAATTATTCAACACCAAAGACCTCACCACCAAAAGCTACTTCTTTGATCGTTTCCTTATTGACACTTCTGTAGCCATTATTAACCACATCATAAACAACCAAGAACTTATCCTTGTCTACCAAAGTAGCTCCTCCTTTAAGGTGAGCCACAACTCCAACACGTCCGTTCAATTCTCTCAAGCTTCCATCCTTCTTGATGAAGCTCACTCTAAAGAATTTACCTTTGCTGTCTAAAATTTTACCTGCTAATTGCTCTCTTGATAATGTTTTCATGATTTCTTTGTTTTAAGTACACCCAAAGATAAAAAGAAAAATCGAATATGCAAGAGCACATTCGATTTATTTATTTACTTCAACAAATATTCAAACTCACCAACGTCAATCCACTGGTTGATCTTACTAATCGTATCAACATAACCCACGCTAAAATCAGCTAATTTGTTGCAGGTGCGTAAAAACTTGAGGCTATTGGCTTGTTTTCTGATATGTTCATTTGCCACTAGCACTCCCTTCTTGGTGTAAATTGTGATTGAGAGTTTTTTTAATTCCAAGCACAAATCTGGTTTTATCCCCTCACCAAAAAATATCATATCGGGCACTTTGAAGTCATCAGCTCTCATCGAACTAAACTTATTAGCCTGTGTCTTGGAAAGGTGTGCCCCTGACATATCACTAAAAAACTTAATGTTTGGGTGGTACATTTTCATATAAGCACATACCTCAAGCTGTAACTTATCCTCGCTCCAAAATTCTTCCCTCTCGCTTTTGGTTTTATACCCCCCACGCTTCTTAAAATATTGGTCTAGTTGTTCTCTTGTTGGGTTCATGCGATATGGTATCTTTGGTTATTATATGCTGTCATTAAGTCATCAAATTGATCAAACGGTAAATCGATCACAACACTAGCTAAATCAGTAAATGATATATACGTACAGTTTAGGTGAACTATATCATTATCACTACTATCTGTTGTGTACTCGTGGTATGATTTAACGGTATCAAGATCAATCGTGTATCTAATATTAACTACTTTTGCAATTTTTTGAGGATCATCAATTTTGCCATCACGTAATATACGCCTCAGCTCTGGGTCACTATAATCATCGTCCTCACTATCATCGTTATCACTTACCCCGAACTTCAAATGTGCTGGTACGGTGACAAAACGAATACCCCTACATCGTTCCATGTCTAAATAAAAGCGAGCTAAATCATATCCCTTATAAGCAATAAATGATAAAAACAAAAACCAAAATAGCTGTTCAATAATATCAATAATCATTTCTTAATCAATTTAACTGCTACTGGATACACTTTAATTTCAGGCATAAGTTCTTTATTACGATATTTGTCCATCAATAACGTACTGGCACAATTCCAAATAGCCTCATCACGTTCTGAATCCTCGTGCATCACTAATTGCCATCCCTTGCCCTGTATTTTCTTACCGCTCTTATCAAATCCCCTTGTCTTAGCCTTCAACCATAGATTAGCTCTAAAATCAATATCAAGACCATAATTCTCAACAACCATCTGCTCATACGCCCAAGTCTGAACGGAATACGTGTCACTGATGGCATTTGCAAACTTATGATCTATCACACCCACACCTAATCCTTTTACACGTGCCACAAGGTCGATCGTACCACCTGTAAATAGTTTTTCGCTGACAAGTTTTTGTTCAGTCATTATAATCTCCTCAATATACTCATTGTAGAACTCGACAAAACGTAAAACACCCTCCCACTCATGTGCCTTAAGCTTTTTATGCCCAAATTCATCCAACCAATCGAAATGTGCCTCACCACCAAGTAGAAGCTGTTGGCATAGTTCATCAATTACGTTGTGGACTTTTGTACCCGAAGCAGCTGCCTCATACGCTATCTGATCTGCAATTTTCGCCCCTACTTTATCTCTCCAATAGTCCAAGTCCTTATGAGGGAGAAAACTTAGGTACGTTGTAACAGATGGATTATGCGTTCCCCTTAGATGATCTGTGTAAAAGCGTAAATCGTCTTCGGTTATCTGCTCAATGTAATCCTCGTGCTCGTTGTTTAATTTTGTGCCTTTTTTCATGTGTTAATAAAAAAGGGGAGAATTTTTTACGTTCTCCCCGATGTACTTAAAAATTATCTTTAAAATGGTAAGTCATCCTCACTCGTTACGGTTACTGTTTCAGGCTCGTATGCTGGTGAATTACTGATGAAGTCCATACTACTAGGCAGATCATCGCTTTCACTGTCTTGTTGAGGCGTTGTCGGTGTCACTTTCTTACTGATAAAGAAGTCATCAACTGCATCGTAGGACTGATTTGCAATATCCTTCTCACCAGCTGTTAGATTATCACCCCATCCGAAAATTGGTACAGTCCACTTAGTAGCCCCTTTTTTTCTATCCTCAGCACCTTCAATCACAAAGTAATTGTTCGCCCATAGTGGATTGTTCTTTTTGTAGGCATTTGTGAAATTGATCCACTGACTGAACACATCACCCTTAAACACAATATTCACAATCTCACCATCAAGTACAGCATAAACCCTTTTGGCATAATTAGCACCAAGTGATATTATATTTGGCTTAATACCATCATACACACCACTCACCAAGATACCAGCTTTTGATCGTACTGTAAATGGCTCGTCCTTTGTAAACTCGACATCATTGGAATAAATACGGCTGTTTGTGTTGTCGTCAAATCCAATAATGGTTGATCGTTCTGTAAGAAACATCAACTTGAGTGGTATCTTGATTAGCTCATTAGTTTTTGTCTCACTGTTGTAAAAGCGTAGACCTTTATTCTTACTATCCCATTCTAACCACTTTGTTGATGGGTTCGGGATTGCCCCGCTCTGTAATGCTTGTTCTCTTCTGCTCATAATGTTATCGTTTTCTTAGTCTTGACGTTGTTGATTCTAGCTTGTATGTACTTACGTAATAATCGAAAGGACGTTGCCCTGCTATGGCGTGAACAAGTCCTGACACCTTTTCTCTAAGCTCGTGAGCCGTTTTCCACGTCTCGAAGTGTTCTGCGGAGGGTTTAACTACCTGAGTCGTCCCATCCATGTATTTAATCGTAATCATTGAGACAAATATATGTCAAATAATTGAGAAAAGCAAACGATAGCCAAAATTTATTTTTAATCAGCTCAGTAAGCGTGAGCGTTGGGGGTGTTGGGGGTACTAAAAAATCAAACTTCAACTTATATTTACTATATATAATAATAAATATATATTTTTAGTATACTAAGACCCCCAACGGGTAATTTTTAGTGCGTTTAGAGAGAGTATGAACACTTTTTTTGAATAACTAAAAGGCTAGACATAGACCACTAAGGGGTGTCGTTGGGGGTACTAAGGGCAAAGATTTGAGCTTTTTTTGGTGTTTTTCCGTCAAATCGTTTGGAATTGTCGTTGCTAGCCTCTATGTTTGTGTCGTACTTAAAACAACAAAATGAAAAACTACTACCCGATTACATCAGAAGAACTTATACCTTGGGAGCAACCAATATTTAACACCTTGGAACAAAAAGAAATGAGTCGTGATCTTAAAAAACTAAAAAAGCTTAAGGATGAAAAGTAGAAACGTCGGTATTTATCCAAATATGGCTAGTGTCGAGGGTAGATCAATTGATTTGTCACTCCTCTGTAATTTCATCAAGAACGAACGATGGGCTGATACGATCAAGACTACACCAAAAGAAGAGCTACCGTGTTTTACCGTTGGCGGTGTGTTTAAAGGAGCAAAATCCCAAGACAACTTAGCACAACCCTCAAACATAGCATCCCTTGACATAGACAACCTAGGACAAAATCTCGATGGAGTGATGGGAGTCTTGACAAAAATACGCCCACACATCTATTCCTATTTTCGTAGTCGTAGTTTAAATGGCTTGTGTGTATTAGTGGCAATCGATGACTTTGATAGTGTTGATGATTACAAGGAGATTTATGAGGCACTTTTCAGCGAAGTTTCCGACCTAGCGAAGATCGTCAAGTTTGATTACCTCCCAAACCTTAACCGTCTCAGGTACGTCTCTAGTGATCCTGACCTTTACCTAAACATTGAGGCTATTCCGTTTACGAAGAGACTGACACCACCTACCAAGATTGAGGTCAAGGTTGATAATAAGCTTGTTAGTGTTAGCTTGGATTTGAATAAGCTTACTGGTGCTGATAGGGTTAACAAAGTAGCTGAGTCCTACACACACTTCACTGGGGCATTTGGTGCTAATGGTAAACCTCGTCACGATTGGGTGTTAGGACTTGCACGCTGGATGTGTCGTGCTGACGTGGATCAATATGACGCACTAAGTTTTATACAAACGAACTATCATAATGGTGATAGGGGTGCTGTGTGGGAGCGAGAAGTGGCTAGGTGTGTGCGAGACAGTTACAGAACCTATGCTGTTGAGAGAGGCACGCATATTCCAGATAAGCCATTTGATTATCGGGATATTAATACTGCAACAGACCTAGAGCAGGTGAGGGACAACTTCTTAACATTCATCGGAAAGGAAGAGGAGTACGTGGAAGGTCTTGGTGATGACAATAAATCAAAGGTTTTCCTCAAAAGTAAGATTTCATTTTTAAAAACAATTTACAGATGGTTATGATAGCTAAATTATTAGGCATAAAACGAGAAGTCAAAGATAGCATCACTGACTTAACGCCAAGGGGAATCAGATCAACCTTTAAAGAAGAGCAAGCTGATTTTAATAGTACATTTATTCACATTTATAATCAAATCAAAAACAAATGAGTAGCAACTTACCTAAAAAGCAACAGATAACGTCACTTACCAAGTATAGGGATGAGGTCGAGTCTTATCAGGTTGTGTCGAGAACCTATACACCATACAAGCTGACATTGAAGGACTACGAGCAGTTCTTTAATACTGAGTATGTGTGTCGTTACAACAAGGTGAAGGCTGATTATGAACTTGGTCAGACTGTTATCAGTGATGTTGGGGTTGAGTACACTGATTACACTCCAATGAACTTTGAGGAGGTGATAAATGACATGAATCGAGCTGGTGCAAAGGAGCGTGGTAAGAAAGAGGTTAGTGATCAGGATTTGATTCGGATCATTAAAGACAGACGTATTGTTCCTGAGTTTGATCCGATGTTAAGCTATTTTGAGGGACTTGATTACTTTGATGAGAATGAATTAGGACACATTGATAATTTAGCTAATTATGTGACCGTAGAGGGCGGTGAGGAAAAACAGACATCATGGCAGGAGAATTTCAAGAAGTCCCTTGTACGCACCGTTAAATGTGCTCTAAACCCACTCTACTTTAACAAACACTGTCTGGTCTTGTATTCCTCAGGGCAAAGTAAGGGAAAGACATCGTTTTTGCGTACACTGTGTCCACCTGAACTGGGAGATTATTACTACGAGGAGATGATTGGTACTGACAAAGATAGCCAGATCATGTTAGGTAAATCGTTTATCGTGTTGCTTGATGAGATTTCGGTATTGTCAAAGATGGATATTAATGCACTAAAGGCTGTTTTTTCAAAAAGAGAGGTGACAGTTAGGTTGCCCTATGAGAAAAAGCCTGAGAAGTTTCCGCGTAGATGCTCTTTCTTCGCCACAACTAATCGTAATGACTTTTTAGTTGATGGTGAAAATGTGAGGTGGTTGGTGTTTAACGTGGAGGATATTGATATGAGCTATGGTAATATTTTCACTGGTGAGTACAACATTGACATAAACAAAGTGTGGGCTGAGGCGTATTACCTGTATCGTAATGGTTATAATCCAGAACTATCGGCTGTTGAATTGAGTTTAAACGAGGATAGTAACGGAATGTACACCACCACAAGCGTTGAAAGGGACATAATTGATGAGCTATTTATACCAGCTTCTTCTGATGATAAGGACAAGAAAGGCTATTACAGGGGTCAGCCAACACAGTTATACGAGAAGGCGATTGAACTCTTGACGATGGTAGGTAGGGATAGTGCTGTTAAGGCGTTGGAAAAGAACTCAAGGATGTTTTACGTGGAACTTGGAAGGCTTAAAGGCTGGAAGAAGATGAGCGTCAAACTTGAAGATGGGAGAGTGGTTGCAGGTTATCATTACTTAGTCCGTAAAGAAATTGATGATAGTGAACTGTTTTAAATATGAATTCATGTCAGATAGGGGATATTGGTGAAACAATACTACTTACTGAGTTAAAGATGAGGGGTTTAAGTGTCGCCATACCATTTGGGCACTTAGACCCCTTTGACTTAATTGTAGTCACACTAAAAGGAAAGTGTCTTAAGGTGCAGGTCAAAAGCTCAAAAAGTGCTGTTGGTACTGGCTTTACGTTTTACGATGTGAAGAACTTCGATGACAACGATGTGTATGCTTTTTTACTGCTAGATCGTTGGGTGTTTTTGCGTAGTGCTCAGGTGAAAAATAAGGTCACAACTAATAACAGGATCACATTGAATAAAAAAACAGCAAAAGTTGATAATTTTAGTGTGTTTGGTTTGTGATTGTCAAAAATTGATATTATGTTTGTGAAGGAATTAAACGATAAAGAGATGAATTACGAATTAATTGATAATGTCGAGGTAGCTGGAATAAACTACAACGATGCACCTGATTATGTTGACGCATATATCGTTAGTGCTGATTATGCTGGTGTGCCAATGACAGACGAGCAGTTAGACGAAATAAACGAGGACAGTGACTTTGTTTATGGGGAGGTTATGAATTGGATTTTTGGAGGGTAACTCATGCACTAAGTGACTTTTTACCACTTAGTGCATTGGTTATCATACATTCCACTTTATTCCTGTACGTGCTGATGGGAGACAGAATTTATCGAGTCTGCTAAAGTCAAAGTTAGAAGCTTTTAAGAACTGCTCGTAGTCATGAATTAGCCCCCTTACCTTGATAAAATTATTCTCACTCACTATACCGTTGATGCGTATTCCAGCTTCACGTGCTATTGAGTCAGCGATTTTGTTGTTGCGTGTTGGTGAGGTCTCAATGTATCGGAGCAGATCAATTGCCATTTTTGCTTGAATCGACTGGGCAAACATATTTTTATGTTCAACAATAAAATCAGTCAGGTCACAACCAATTGACACATAGAAGTTTAGACCGAAGTTTGTTTTGGTGGCGTCCTCTATATCGTCAATAAGGGGCAGGTCAATTCCGTTAAGGTTTTGTGCGTCAACGTAAACAGCCTTTGTCTTTAGGTAGCTGTTCCATTTTTTGTAGTAACGCTTCATCCAAGGATCACAGCCACCACATGGTACATCTCCAACGGTAACTTCTTTGTAGATGGCGTTTGTGGTTAATGGTAAATCGTCCTCGTAATAGCCAATCATGTAGAAGCCTCCGATGTCTGTATCGTCTGACATATAACTAAGTACCTGAGGGGTAGCAAGATCAATCGTACTTACCGATGGAGCGTTGGTTGTGGTGATTAAGATCGTGTCAACTGCTTCGTTTTGGCTTGAATGGTAGACGTATAATGGTAGGTTTGTTACGTTGTCGGTGAATTGTACTAGGACTTTCTGGATGGTGTTTTTAAGATTGATTGATTCGGGAAGTCGAAATAACCAGCCTACGAATCGCCCTTTTTTATTCTCAATGTTGGAGGGATTCGATGTACCGTTTATGAGAGGTGTTTCTTCGAGCACACTTTTCTGGTATTCGTTGCCTACCTTTAAACTAATAACGTCAGCGAGAACCTTCTGGACGGCTTGTTTACGTATTGAGGTAAGGTGTTCATCGAGGGTAAGATTGGACGGTTTTGAGGATTCGATAGTCTGTAGTGACAGAAGTGCCTCGTAACCATTTACCGTTAGACTACTATCGGGAGACGTTAGCGTTGGATCGAGAGTGTACCCCGTTTCATCACTAAAACCGACCAAATTTTCCAAGTTTGAGGTAATTTCGCTGATATTATACATTTATTTTTGATTTTGCTTGCTTTGTAACTTAGAACGCTATATATTTGGTTAAAGTTTAAATAAGACAAAATTATGAAAATAACTACAGAGATTGATTCGGAAGACCCTGAGGATTTAGTTGCTCTTAAAATGTTGGCAAATGGATCGTCTGCACATACTATTGTGTTTGACGTGGCTCTCAACTTCAAAAAGTATGCTGTTGAGATGGGATTCGTTGATTATGATGATGATGAGTATGTTTTGACAAGTGTACAGATCAATGCCATCATAAACGATATTATTGATGAGAGTGGGTACGATAAAGGGTTATTGTGATGAGACAAAAGTTAGTTGAACAAATTTATGGCTTGCACCTCCAAAACTTAAGTGGTAGGGAGACAATTGCTAACGTTTTAGCTAAACGGTCGTTTTAATGTTGTTTAGGTTGTGTTAACTGCTTTTAAAATAAATTACGTGGATAGCATAAATTATGGCTCATATACATTGTTAGCCATCTGGCTGCGGTAAATTAAGAACTAAAATTTGATAAAATGAAAATATTAATAGCTTGTGAGGAAAGCCAAGAAGTTTGTAACGCTTTCCGAGAATTAGGATTTGAGGCTTATAGTTGCGACATACAAGAATGTAGTGGTGATAAACCTGAATGGCATATAAAAGGCGATGCAGTTAAAGAAGCGTATAGTGGTAAATACGACTTAATGATAGCGCACCCGCCTTGTACTTATATTAGTAGAGCGGGTGCAAGATGGATGTACCCAACAGCAGGGAATTTAAGCCAAGAACGATTTGATAAAGCAATGGAAGCGAAAGATTTGTTTATGAAACTATTAAACGCCCCAATACCTTACATTGCAGTTGAAAACCCAACACCATTAAAAATAGTTGGATTACCTAAACAAAGCCAAGCGGTGCAACCTTATGAATACGGACACCCTTATAGTAAAAGAACCCTGCTGTGGCTTAAAAATTTACCACTATTAAAGCCGACTGAGATAGTAGAAAACTATAAGCCTTATTTGCCTTCAAATACTGGCGGTAAGAAACGAGGACAGAAACACCACTACACAAGTATAAGCCAAAAAGAAAGCAGTAAAACTTTTAGTGGTATTGCAAAAGCTATGGCTGAACAATGGGGAAGTTTCATTAAAAGCGAGAATGTAGCAGCTTGCGGCTAACGTTAAATGTAAGGTGTAGTGTCCGCCTTGAACAAAGCTACATAGTTACAAACTATAAACAACTATTGATATGGAAAACAAAACTTCAAAAACAGAACAGCCACGCACTTTACATAGTGTTATAGGCAGTGTTTTTATAATGCAAGGTAATAAGTGGAAGGTAAAAACAAAAGGTGTGAATGATATGTATGGAGTAGAATGCCAAAAACATAACCATTCATTTATTAGTATGCACATTGATGAGATTAATGAGTTATTAGGTAAGTAACATTACCGCTAACACATTTATATCAGCCATTCCTTTTACCAAAACGACTAACCAAATGAAATAAAGTTGGTATTTCATCTAACCCTCCTTGGCGTGAAACTCTTACCCCTACTATCGATGTAGTGACACCTTAAAGCACCCATGACCATGCAATCTATTGCTTCGTCGTGGGTGGCTAGGGGAAAAGAGGTGACTTGGCTGATAAAACCCTCATTCCATAAGCCTTCAACTAATACAATTTTTCCCGATTCAGCAAGTGGTACAACAGGGTCGGCACGTTCTTCTTTGCTCATATTTATGTTTACCTTGGCACTTTTTGGGTACTTATACTCCGCAACATTTAGGTCTGTCATTCTTTTGATAAGGGATACAGCGACTTTACCTGACCCCTTTGGCTCAATTGTGACGATGCTCTTCCGCCTGTCGTAGCCATTTGAGGTCGTAAACCGCTTCACAAAGTCAGGTATGTAAGCACTGTCTACGTGTTCCGCCTTGTAACTGCTGATGTACATTACACCGTCGTGGTATGTGTAAGCCATTATTCCAGTCGGATCGTTGAGCGTCTTGTTGGTGTATGCTGTGTCTGTTACAAAGGTTGGACGTAGGTGGTATTGGCGTACAAGTGACTCATAATCAGACCTTGAGATAATCGGAAACCAGTCCTTTTTAAATATAATACCGTCTGGTGGGAGTGGGTCTTGCATATACTGTGTGTTGAAGTATATTGCACCCATCTTTTTAAGTTGAGCGATGAATGTGTCGTCGAATCTGTTACCAAATAAGTAGCCGTTTTTGTATATGTTACCAGCTTCTTCGGGATATTTTTTAAGAAATAGGTCAACTAATGGTACTTTTTCCTTACCGTTTCGTTGGACGGGCAGGTTGATGTGTAGGAATTTTTTGTCGTCTTTATAGTTCTCAATCAAGTAGCCAGCAAGGTCATTCTCGGCTACACGTTGCATAATAATGATCTGAACTGCTATGCTGGGGGCGTTTGCTCTGTTGTAGAATGATTGGGTATAGAACTCAATAGCCTTGTCGAGCATTACCTTGGATTTGGCGTCACTTACCTTTGTTGGATCATCGGTGACTCCAATCATAAGGTTTTTTCCTGTTACTGTTCCATCGGTGGATGTGACGGCTCGAGAACCTCCGATCGTGTTAATTGTCTCGGTTACGCTCTCCTTACCTCCCTCTGCACGGCTAATTTTAATTTGGTCGCCATACAATTCCTGAAACCACGAACTATTGATGATCAGCTGTGATTTACGTGAGAATGTTTCAGATAACTGGTGTGAGTATGAGGATGTTATGAGGGGTACGGAGGGATTTAGAACCCAAGCGTAAACTGGCAAGACGATGTTAAATATCCAGCTCTTAAGTGATCTGGGGGGTACGTTGATGAGGACTTGGTTGAATACTGACTTCTGGTTGTTTGCAACTCTTGTCACTAACAGTTGGGCGATGAAACACTGGTACTTAATATGCCAGTTCTCCTCTAACTCGGTGTACGGGTCGACTATTTCCCAGCACTTTTTTAGGAAATAGAACATATCGTTTTTGCATAATCTACGCTCTGCCTCTAGGAGCAATAGATATTCTTCGGTTACTTGAGCCATTAATATTTATAGATTAAATTGCACTTTGTACAGGTAAACTGTGTCTTTTCAGGATCATAGGTTGCCTGACAGTCGCTTAGTTGGGTACACTTTGGCGTGGAATAGATTGGAGGGATTGTTAATATCTTACTCATCGGATGATTCGATCTCTTCAAATGTGGCGTAAATATCATCATCGCTAAGCTGTCCCAGATCTATTAGTTGGGGTTGTTCGTCTACGTTGATGGTCTGGTAGATGCTGTTTTGAAGCTTTGCCAGTTTTTCAGCAAGTTCTTGATCGGTCATACTGTTTACGGCAATTAGTGTTTTGGAGGCTTTTGATTCGTTGTGTTTTGCGAAACCGTTTAGATGTTTCAATAGTACCTCACCACTCTTTACTCTAACACGACCGTCCTGATTTTCTCTGTCACGTATCATCTCGGCTAGTTCTTCAACGACCTCTGTGACAGTGATGATTGATTCACCGTTGTTCTTCTTGGCGACTTCGTTGGCACGTTTTATTGAGATGGCGATGTATTGCTTTACTTTTAGTACGACTGTGTACCTGTTAAGATCGTGCTTTTTTGTGGTTGCCAGTTTAGCTTCTGGTTCTGCCATACCTGAGAGATAGCTTGTTACGTATGTGCGATCTTCGTCTTTAAGTAACAGTATATCAGCTAGTTCTATGTCCAATATGTGTGCTGGGGCTTTCTGATATGGCTGTTTGTTTCTCATGGTATGTTATAACGTAAAATTATTTTTTAAAGTTTTGTTTGGAAGTTTGGTGGTAGGTTTGTATGTTTGGGGGTATTTAAAAATGGGATGATATGAGACACAATCTGTTTAGTAAATTAAATCGGTTTAATAATGACGACATAGAGGTTATGTTTGAGGGTGACTGGTATATGGCTACTGTTAGTTATGGTTTGCAGGTATTGGGTGAGTATCAAAGTTGGGATTATGCTGGAGATGTTGAGTCTGAGATAGTTGAACTCGACATACACTCAGTTGAGAAGTGGGACGTGGAGACGGAAGAATGGGTTGACGTTTCTGTGTCGAAAGAACTTGAGAAGCGTGTTTTAGAGGAGATTGAAAAATTTCACGAGGTTTGTTAATGTTAAATAGAATTGTTATGAATGATGAATTTAGAGGAACAAAAGGGAAGTGGGAAGTTATAAAACTGGGAAGTCAAAATGAAGCTTACTATGACTTCAGTGTAAAACATACTTGCCAGTGTTGCAATGATGTAAGAATTGAAACGGTTGGTAAAATGTGGATAAATCATGGGTGGAATGTACAAAGTGATTCTGATGCACTACTAATCTCAAAAGCACCTGAGATGCTTGAAATGTTGAAGACGTTGGTTAAGGAATTTGATGTGGAGTTCACTAACCAATATCAATTTGATCTACATTCAAGGGCAAAACAATTAATCAAAGAAGCTACGGACGTTAAATAGGATTGTTATGGATGATAAATTTAAAGGGTTAATTAAGGAAGCACTTGATGAGGCTTGGGTTAAGTTTGAGCCGACGATTCCTAGGGTTAGGCATAAGGAGGTGTATTATAATTTGAATGAACTGAATGTGACACCGCTCAATTTGAATGCTTTCATAATCGAGAACGATATTCCTGTGGAGGATGCTAATTTTGACGTAATTCGTAGTGATGATGATGTTTGGTATCCCATTATCTATTATTACGTTGAGATTGATATGACTGAGGGTGAGATGTGGATGTATTGTAGAGATAGTTTTTGGAAGCACGCTAATATGAACGTGTATGATGTGTTGGCTAAAAGTGGTTATTGTAAGATTGGTTTTGGCGGACATACGTTGGGGCGTTATGGACTTGGAGATATTTATGATTTGTATATTAAGGGTGATTTTGATCGTCTGGCGAAGTATTATAGTTTAAATTATGTTAAATAGAATTTGTTATGTTTAGATTTAAAGTGGCATTTAGTAATGATGAGAGTGAGTTGTATGAGACTTACGATGAGATGATTGAGGAGCTAAAGAAGGAGCTTAAGGTTGATGAGTTTGATGGTATGAGTCATAATGAGCTGTTGTTTGGGGGGTATGGTGAGTTTGTGTTGAGTGATTGTGATGGTCATGTTGTTGATGTTGTTGGGTACTTTTGGTGGGAGGAGAAAGATGAGGCATAATACGAGGAAGGGTAGGATTGGTAAGCGGAGGATATATCTTAATGATGCTGAGGTGTTTAAGGAAAGTGGGTGCGAGTATTTGTTTAGGATACCGATCTGGGGGGCGAAGCTTGTGAGTGGACATTGGTATGCTGACGTGTTTTATAATGTTGGAGGTACTAAGAATGATCGTGGATTGGAAGAGAGTGATAGGTGGATGCATCCTGTGTTTTTGCACTTTGCTGGGTATGGAAGTGCTATAAGTGATGGGGAGCAGGTCGTGGTGTTGTTGTTTGATGAGATGATTAATGATAGTGGTACTGCATATAAGACTAGACGTTGGGGTGAGATGTTTAGTCTTAGCGGTGTTGATGCAGAGACTCCGCTATTTCAACCTACTGATTATGAGCTGTTAAAGGTGGTGAAGAGAGCAAGTGAGAAGAGACATAATTGGAGTAAGTAAAAGTTTTTGTTGTTTATTTGATTTGAGTTGTTTATATTTGTGTGTACTTAAAAATGATAATGTTATGAGATATTTTAGATGGGTGGATGAAAGGGCTTATACACCAAATTTTGAGGTAGGAGGTGTTTATCGGGAGGATGAGTGTGACGGTTATCGTGTTGAGTGGGATATGCGTATGTGGGCACTTAGATGTCCAGATCACATTGAAGAGGTGGATGAGGAGGCGTATAATGCTTGGGTGAATCGTGGTGAATCTGTTAATGTGTTGAGACGTTCTGTTGTTTATTGTGGAGTGACGGTAAAAGCTGTTGGTGCTATGGGGTGGAGCTTTGAGTATGGGGGATTAAATTATGCTGGGGATGGTCTTTACTGGTGCATGGATAGGATTGATGGGTTGTTGGTGTGTGAGTTTGATAAGGCTGAACATAAGAGTCGGAGTGAGCGAGTGAGAGAGCTTAAGGGTCAGATCGTTGCTGTGGTAGGGCGTGATTTTGTTAGGACTGGGGCGTTGGGACTTGATTATAGTATGTTTACTTGTGGTGATGTGGCGTTTAGTTGTGATGATGTTGATGCGTGTGATGTGTTTGTGATTAAGGTGGATGGAATGTCTGAGATGTTAAAAGCTGATCTGGCTAGTTATGATGTGATGATGCGTGGTCGGGATGATATGTATGCTGACTATCTTGACGTGAAGGAGGATTGTGTTGAAGCGTGGGGTGTGTTGAAGGGGTTGTTGTTATGAGGTATTGGTGATTTGGTAGTTTTAAAAAGCACGTCTCTTTGGGGCGTGCTTTTTTTGTGTCGTGGGTTGTGGGTGATTTTGATTTAGAGGCATTTTAAGGGGGTGTAGAGGCACGATCTATCTGGAGGCGTATATTGGGTAGGGTTGGTGGTAGATCGTGGCTGAGAGGGCTTTAAATTAGCTTAGTATTTTTATGGGATTTCGTTGGGGGTGTTGGGGGTACTAAAAAATCAAACTTCAACTTATATTTACTATATATAATAATAAATATATATTTTTAGTATACTAAGACCCCCAAC
>Ga0213868_10000362_pt1 | contig 42917 bp, 34 predicted proteins | sample PICome_9_FD_160087 | JGI IMG/M metagenome (GOLD analysis project Ga0213868, IMG submission 160087) | Coastal seawater microbial communities near Pivers Island, North Carolina, United States - PICO127 | ecosystem: Environmental > Aquatic > Marine > Coastal | place: USA: North Carolina...
AAAACTTTGTTTTCCTAAAAAACTACAGTGTCACATTATCCATGTCGTCAAGGGAGCGCTGCTGACTCGACACGAGTCGACGCACATTGTAGTCTACATTTGATGGTCATTAAAAACACACAAATACATAATTATTAGTACAATTACAGAAGTTATGTTGATATTGAGAAGTGTTTGGATTACGATTACATTGGCGTGCCTTGGAACTACATCCGCTTTTGCTCCTGTCTCTACGATTGCGTCAAACTATGCTGCATCGCGGAGTAACATTGGCGGATTCCCTCGTCACACAGAGTATCGCGCTATAACAGTCCCGAGTGTTTCTGTTGCCATCGACACTGCTTCTCTTACACAATATCTGTTGGAAACAGTAATTTCCTCTGGCGTTCCTGCCTTGTTCTTTATTATCGTCATTGCCTTTGCAGCAAAATCCATCAAAGGAGCACGAGAGTCCAATAGTTCTGGACCAAACGGCGGACTCTTCGGCAAGACTGCAATCACTGAATTATATGATGATTTATATGGTTCCGAAAATTCAAAACCGTCGTTTCCAATCTTTGGTCGACGAGCTCCACAATCTGTCCCCAAAAATATTGGAATCCCAGAAACGGAATATCTACAAATTACAAAACTCAATGATCGTTACAACTCTTATGAATACTCATTGACTGCAGCTACTCAATCTAAAGCAAAAGCTGCATCAAAGTTTCGATCCAAAGCTTTTGATCTTGCATTGCAAAGAAGCATTAACTCATCTATCACTGAACTCACACCTTCGGAGAAGAGTGACCTACTGACCGAGGAAAAACAGTTTCTCAGGATTGGTGCTGAACACTTGGAAAGAATTACTTCTCTTCAGAAGCAGATTACAGACTTGGTTATTCAAGAGGAAATGAGAGAGATGGAAGTGGAAGTTGGAGAAGTAGATGCCTATGGCAAGACTGATGTTGTAGATGCTGAAATCGTCAGTGAAAAGAAGAGTGGCAAAGATGACAAGAATGCACAAAAGAAGAAAAAGAAAAGCAGCAGTAAGAAGTTGAATAAGCTTATCAAAGAAATTCAAGAGGAGAATCAAGAGTTATTGAAGCTTGAGTTAGAGTTTATTCGAGTTGTGATCGAGATCTTTGGATCTGATCGTGCAAATGCGATTCGTGCAGCTCTACTCGGGAACATTGCTGGTGGTGGTGCTGCAGTCGCAGGATCTCTTCTTAAAAGTGTACAGGATCGTCCACTTTCTATCATGCTCGAAGCGATTGGATATACTGACGATGGACGTTCATCTCCTAGCCTCTTTGTGACTGATTTCCCAGGTGATGTAACAGCTTCACAAGTTGAAACATTGCGTGAAGAAGTTACTGCTATCATTCGCGCTTCAAAACCAGGTGATGAAGCACTTGTCATTCTTGAAACAGGAGGAGGTACTGTCACTGGATATGGGCTTGCTGCTGCTCAATTACAACGTTTTAAGAAACATGGCATTAAATTGACGATTTGTGTCGAACAAGTTGCCGCTTCAGGAGGCTATATGATGAGCTGCGTCGCCGATAAGATTATTGCGTCTCCCTTTGCAGTTCTTGGTAGTATTGGAGTAATCAGTGATCTACCGAATGTTTACGAACGACTTAAGAAGGAAGGTATTGAATTTCAAACAATAACAGCCGGGAAATACAAACGCACGTTGACTCCGACAAAGAAAATTACAAAAGAAGACGTCCAGAAAGCTACATCGGATGTAGAGGACATATTGACGCTTTTCAAATCATTCGTGAAGTCAAATAGACCCAGTTTAGACATTGACGAGGTTGCCACAGGAGAGACATGGTTTGGCGATGACGCTTTGAAGAAAGGATTGTGTGACGAAATTAAGACGGTTGATGATGTTCTTGTCGATTACGTGAATGATGGGTTCAATGTTTACCAAATCAAATACGATCCAACAATGTCCACTGAAAGTCCATTGGGTGCACTTTTGCCTTCCACCAAAAGCAAAAGTAGCAATGGTCTTCTGAAAAGTGCCGCGAGATGGATTGCTCGCTCAGTTGTCCCTGCCGTACAAGAAGAGATTTCGAAAGAACTTCAATCTATGAGCAGCTCGACAAATTTAGCGAACAAATATATGGTCAAAGACCCCAATGATAGCGCAGAGAGAATAAGAATTGAGTATGAATAGATATAACTTAATAGAGAAGAAACTCATTGATGTTTTTTTATGACGAGAAGGAGTACTTTCTATCCTCGATCCCTCATGATTATGTAAAAGAACAGCCACCCGGGCGAAGGCACGACGGCACGATCCTCGAGCATCGAGCAGATATAAGAAAGAACAAGATACGAAAGCAACCAATCAGACTCAACTACCTGTGCACTGCAAGTCGTTTTAAAACAGAAACCATGGATCCTGAAGAACCAGAACTGCGGCAACGATTGAATCGTAAGAATGATGTAAATGACGATAGAAGAGTCCCACCTCCAATAGTCACCCCAGCTACACATCCGATCAACATGATTTACCGGATTTCTGTTCTCTGTGGATCCCTATATTTGCTGCATATCATGGATCTTTTTCATAAAATTAGAAGATCACCAGATGTGAACCATCTTTGGTTTAAAATTGGACTCGCTTCTACTGTGTTAATTGCAGGTATCAAAGCCTACATGGAAATGTACGAAGGGAAACTTCGAAAGAAAAAGATCGAATACAAGTCATACAAAAATGCAACGCATGCCGTTTTGCTACTATTTTTCTTTGCATCTCTTTGTTTCCACATTGCTTTATGGAATGCTTATGGTGGGGCTAAAACAATATTTGTTTTGTCAGTCTTGGGCTACGGCGTCTTGCTTCAGGCCTCGTTGTTAATGCCAACTTGGTTGCAAAATGCGATTACATTTGTCGCACTCACTTTCTTCATTCAACAATATCAATGAGTGAATGAATATCGTGTTATGAATTGAAAAATATTGCGATCCATTAGCAAATATTTAAAGAATTCCTAAATAAGTAATTAATCTTTTTACAAACTATTGACGAATGCGACACAATCATCGATTTGTTTTTGAACGGTAGCCTTTGACGTGCCACCAGTTGAACTTTTACGCTCCACAGAAGTTTCATAATCCCATACTTCCATGACATCCTCCTCAAATCTTGCATCAATATTTTGTAACTGCTCCAAAGTTAGTGTATCAATACTGACATTGGACTCCTCAGCCAGACGAACACATGCACCACTAATATGATGAGTTTCACGGAAAGGAACACCTTTGCGGACAAGATAGTCAGCAAGATCTGTTGCAAGCATCTCAGGACAAAGCGCCTTCTTCAAGTTTTCGGGATTCAACTTCAATGTAGCAATTACACCACTTGCAATAGCAAGACAATCTTTTACAGTATCAACAGCCTCGAATAGAGGGATCTTGTCTTCTTGTAAATCTTTGTTGTATGCTCGAGGCAATCCTTTCAATGTTGCGCACAATCCTACAGCTCTTCCTAGGGCAATGCCTGCTTTACCACGAAGCAACTCAAGCGCATCTGGATTTTTCTTTTGTGGCATAAGTGATGATCCAGTAGCATATGCGTCATCAATAGTAACTCCTCTCTGAAGATTAGTGATGATCAGATCCTCCGCTAGCTGACTTAGATGCGTTTGCATCATCGCAGTCCACATTAAGAATTCTACAACAAAGTCACGGTCACATGTTGCATCCAAAGAATTAGAAGTTACACCATCAAACCCCAATTCTTTCGCCAAGAACTCACGATCCACTCCGAATGCATTTCCAGCGAGCGCCCCCGATCCTAGAGGACAGACGTTTGCACGAGCAATAATGCCTTTCAAACGATCAGCGTCGCGCATAATAGGAGCCATGTGGCTCATGAGCCAATGCGAATAACGAATGGGCTGCGCTGGCTGTAGATGAGTGTAGCCAGAAGATAGAACATCAATGTGCTTTTGAGCAAATTCAGCCCCTACCATGAGGAAAGTGCCAAGGTCCTTCATTATGTCACGACAGGCCTCTACGGTCCAAAGCCTTGTGTCAGTAGCAACCTGATCATTACGAGAACGTCCCGTGTGAAGCTTTCCTCCCACTGGTCCGATCAACTCAGTCAACCTACGTTCATTTGCAGTATGAATGTCTTCATCGCCTGGTTTTTCTACAAAGGTTCCATTTGCCCATTCCTCTCTAACTTTTTGGAGTCCATCAACTAGTTGTTGACCTTCCTCTTCTGTGATGATTCCACATTTAACGATTGCTTTTGCATAAGCAATAGATCCACGAATATCCTGATCCCACATTCTTGATACAGTTAAAAATAATTATGTTTTGATTAGAACCCTCAAATATTGAAAAGATGAAACACAAAGCTTGTGTGCATAGATATTCACCTACCTTTTGTCGAAACTTAGACTTTCGTTGAATTTCTCCATTATTGGGTCAGTTCCACCTTTGAATCTCCCTCCAGCTCCAAAGAGACCACCTCGCGTACCTGTTGGTTGCTCAGACATGTTAAAAAGTGATACCCTGTATGATGAATACTACTATGTTTTATGGTTACTGCCGAGGTGCCTTCAGTATTTCCTTTCTTCCTATGAAAAAATGAGAGGTTGCAATTTTCCGCGGGTAATGAACAACTTAGTTGTTCGTCCACAGAACGCAACACGCAACAAGCAACAAGCAACAACCAAAACAACATGTACATTGCCTACTTAACGACTTGACATATTTAATCGTTGGACTACCATTTGATAAATAGAATCAGATAGGACAAAGACATGGCCGATTGGCATCCATTACCTACAGAGGACTTGATACCTTCTCAATCTTTTCAAGAATTAAACTCACAAGCTGAAGCTATTGCAAAAGCATGTCCACCAGCAGAAATGCCATCCATAGATCATTTAAAAATGGCTGACTACAACTTAGTCTATGAACCTAGCGATGATACATTTTTAATGTTAGACGCTCTATCTTATGAATTCAAAGATCAACCAGAGAAACTGTCCAAAATATCAAATGTATTAGAGATTGGGTGCGGTACAGCTGTATCTACTATTTATTTAGGGAAACTATTACAGGATGCTGGAAATATGTCTGCCAAATTGCACGTGACGGATATTAACAAGGATGCTATTCGGATAGCAAAAGAAACAGCATATAAAAATGGAATGATAGATTCATCATTTATTACGCATCGTTGTGATCTAGCGACTCCATTAATGGATGAAATGGATGGAAAAATTGATGTTCTTATTTTTAATCCGCCATATGTACCAACACCAGCCGATGAAGTTGGAAGTGAGGGTATTGAGGCGAGTTGGGCGGGAGGAAAAGATGGTAGAGTTGTTTTCGATAGAGCCATACCTCAAATATCTTCCTTACTTTCACGCCCTGGAGGTGTAGCGTACATAATAACTGTGGACGATAATAAACCGGAAGAAATAGCTGATATTCTGAACCACACTTATAATATTCAGGTAATTCCACTCCTGAGAAGGAGAGCAAGGAACGAATTCTTGAGTGTGCTTAAATTTCAATTAAAATGATGGGCACGTAAGATAATATCTTCTTATCTTATTTCTTCTATGAAAAATGATTCGATTGAGGACAGGGAGTCACACACAATCAGTCCAAAATCGAAGACATCAACTTTCCTCCATTATGGTTTCGCAATTTACTGATTGCATCCCCGTAGAAGGTTTACTTGATAAAATGCTACAAGAAACGCTTCTCTTACGAAAGGGTAGCTGATGCCCATCGTCATGCTCTGAAATGTCAACTTCAGACATACTTCCTTTGCGAGCCTTGAGGAACTCTAGTTCCACAATTGGATCAATCTGTGTCTTTGGAGACCTCGATGATCTTTCGTCATAACTTTCTGCTCGAGGACGATAATTCTTATTCACTAAAATTGGATGGACTTTGGAAAATGATGATGTGAGTGAAGAAATGCTGGGGCTGATGGATGTTTTCGACCTTGGTGGTGGAGGGGGCATTGCTAGTGGGCTGTCTGGAACCTTTGACTCCTTGCGTAGATCAAAATCAAATGACACAGATTTGCTTCTCGCCTTAGTTTTTCTAATTAGAGTAGATGAACTAGTGGGTGGAAACGGTGATGATATGGACAGGGCGTTATCTGAAATGGACTTGTCATGCCTGTGAAGCAATGTACAAATGAGACAAACATTTGTTTGTTGTTGTTGCTGCTGCTTAGAACGAGATCTTCTTTGCTTCGCTCTAATTTCTCGACATTTACGATAATGAGCAAGGAGTTTTCTTGCTTGATGACAACCATTGTGTCCTTTTGGGCAAATGTTTTCACCAGAAGCAGCAGGGCAAGTCTTAATATGAAGTAGTAAAAGCTTTGATTCAGCACATCCTTTGTGTGGACATCTGCCTGCACTAATTGTACAAACCTATTAATGGAAGTAATATGAATTGAAGTAAGAACATATGTCAAGAGATGTATTCCAATCATTTCGAATGTCATTGTTAATATTTAAAATGAGAACAGATGGAACACGAACTCACCTGGGCATGAAGCATTGTCCAAAGAAAAGTAGCAGCCTTCTTAGCCTTATCTACTACAGCCTCCACATCACCAGCTGTTTGTAATGGTGCATCTGAATTAGATGAAGATGTCTCTTCGTGACTATCTACACTACTATCACTTGCAGACGTCTTTTCATGGTATGATTTTGATGTGTCTGATGGGTGTTGTTGTTCATATCCCAAATGGTGTTCATTTGAATTGGAGTCTGATCCACTCATGACCATAAATGTACAGTATATCACTAGTTCAAACGCTTACAATATGGAAAAAATAAAGAAAGCCAGATTCGAAATGAATACAAATGATTAGAACGTGCAAAGTACCTTTTTTGCCACGGATTTTGCATTCGAATGATTTTTTTTTTCAAAAATACTTGACTGGTGGGCACGGTGTCTGTGGTTCAACGTCGTATCGCAACCATTGAAAATAATGGGGCATTGGGGTGCGTGTTCGTAACGAGAGAAAGAAAGGAGAAGAGAAGAACGAAAACGTTCAGAAACACGAATTTCCGTCCAATATGTGAACAGCAGCGATTTATAAGAAAAAAACATTTGTTATCGACTTGACAAAGAAAAAGAAAGACTAAAAAGTAAAAAGGGATTGAAAGCGAAGGAAACAGAACAAAGGTGAGTTTTTCATTTATTGTATATTGTCCCTGGTTTGTCAACCCTCCCGGAGGAAACTCATTGAAGTACGACACACTTGGGGGTTATTTGTTTTCCCACCCACTGCACATCTTTTCGCGCCATTTCAATCAATTTTCCCTTGATGTGCGATTGACACCTTTTGTCTTTTCCCGTTACAACTACACATCCAAACCTACCCTCCTTTCTCTTGAAAGCATCAACACATCAAGAAGTCGCGAAAAGCCTTTTTGAATTTATCAAAGGCTTAATCTTAAAAGAGACGCCTTTTTGATCGATTCGTTTCCAGAGAAAGTCTGATTAATTTTATTTAAGACTATCCTCTATTAATGGCACTAGAAGAAGTCTTCCTTGTCACCTCTCCCTTATATCGCACCAGTAATAGCATCGCATCATTCGGCAACGGATACACGGATCCATCGTTTTTCGAAAGTCAAGCTTCTGATTTATACAACAACTACAACGCACCAGACTCGCCCGACAGCAGCGCACGGAGAAGCAATCGCCGCAGAACAAAATCTAGTAAAATGGCTAGGGACGACCACGACGATGACGATCTTGTCTCCGACGACGATGATGGACACAGCAACAAAAAGGGCGGAAAGCCGCGCAGAGAATTACCCGCAGGTGCTGTAGCAACACTTAAGGCTTGGTTGTTATCACCTGAACATTTCACCCATCCATATCCGACACCTCAGGATCAGATCATGCTCATGCAAAAGACTGGAATCGATAAGAAACAGTTAAAGAATTGGTTCACGAACGCAAGAAGACGAATTTGGAAACCAATGCTTAAGAAGCAGCTCGAGTCAGGTAAGGTTGCTAATATATCAAATGGAGGGGTGGCAGCTATTGGAAAAGGCGCAATAGGAAGAGATTACAGTCAACAGGTTGTAGACCAAGGCTATGTGCAGCCACAACAAGTTCCCGTTTCACAGGGATACGATTCATACGGTAATCCATCAGGCTATGGTGGTGCTGGACAACAGCAGTACAGCGCCCCCTCTGGAGGATTTGGCTATAATCAACAAGATTATAGTGGTGGTGCGATTTCCAGTGTGGGATCCGCTTCCCACATGAATAAAACCGACAGTCATGCAGTTTTGATGGAACTTTTTGCTCGGGATCAAGATCTTGTTCGCCAGGCGGCTAGAGATCGTTCATCAAATGCTGGTGTTGTTCAGGATGAAGGATATGGTAATGGTAACCAACACCCTATGAATAAGGTGGTGGGAGGAACATCTACAATGAACAAGCTTGGGAGCACTCATTCAATGAACTCCTGGCCTCATTTCTCAAGTGTTTCTTCACTTAACAATCTTGGGACAATGACTGGTGTAAGAAGCATTGCCAACATGAGCTCTGCTGATTTGGCGAGCCAAGGTAGTTTGAATAAGAAGGGTAACTTGGCTCAAGTGAAAAGCATTGAAAGCATGGTAAGTTTAGTTTTTCTCTTTGGTATCCTTCCTGAATACGAATTTTCTTGTGCTAATATCAATTGTGTTGTTTAGGGACGAAACGATTCTTATGCATTTCTAGAAGTTTTCTTCGATAATCCTGTCAGTATTTCTTCTTCACAGAGAGGCATCAAACGTGAACGAGAGGATGACGACAATGTTGGACTTTCACTGGACGGTGATGATACAGCTTCGCCACTTGTGGTTCCTAATGCAAACATATCAAACCATTATGTCTCTTCAAGCGCTCCTGTACCAGCTCCTTTACCCCCGGATGGTCAAGATAATGAGGATTTGAAACGTGCTTATGACGATGCTCTCGCTGCTCGTGGACTGATTTCTGTATCACGCAGTAGTGAGAAACTGACTGACTTGGCACTTCCTGCAAAGCTGCAAAAAAGCATCTCCCAACAATATCTTAAAACGCTGAACAACGGCGGATCAACGACTTTTACATCGTTTTCTTTTAACCCAGGAGTATCCCAAGCTTCTCCATCCTCGTCTCCTGGATCTGACATTAGGAAGCAAGAAGTACCCAAGACTCTGGACTCAGTTGAAGTTCCAATTGACACAAAGTGCGCCTTCTGCAATAAAACTTCTGTAGATACACAGCTGCGTCCCTGTGGCCATTTATACCATTCCGCTTGTATTAAGAATTCACTAGCTGAACGAAAGTTTTGTCCTTTGGATCATGTTCCAATTAGTTCTGCAGTCGTCTGCTTTCCTGTTGAAGAACATTAAATATAACCATACAATGGGGAATACACGTTATACAGATAAACGATAAATTCTATGAAGGAGATCAATACACATATTATAAAATAAGTTTCGATGCGAACTGGTACTGACGCATTTTTTGAAATTTGCTCCATCGATCCATGGATTTTTGGGAAAACGCGCGCAGGATCCTTCGCGATAGATCCTCTCATTAGTACGAGACCTAACATTATTCAACGGAACGTACCACCAATCATTTACACACCTTCACTTCTCGCACATCTAATTTATTGAAAAGAAAGCAAAGAAATGGAAGAAGAAAATACGTCACAAACGGTAACTGAAAATATCAAAGGTACCGTGAAGAAGCAGCGTCCTATCGTTACTTCTCACCACTTGACGACAGCACTTCAAGCCTTGCATGCAACGATTGCATCCTTCTCCACGTCTCCGTCCGCGAACATCCAGCTACCAGCTTTTCAAGCAATACTTCATTCCTACCTCACATCCAAGTCGACAAATCTTCCTAAACATATTCTCACTAATGTCAACACACAAATCACTCAAATGACACAGCGTATCCTGGCGGATATACCGCCTTATGTTCATCTGAGCAGAGATGCAGCCCCGCAGCTTCAAATCGATGCTGATCAAGGAAAATTGGTAGTGAAGGGTGGGATGCGTGGATATAAAATGGTACGAGCAAGTCATGGTGTTTCATCAGGAGGATGTTGGTATTATGAAGCTATCGTCTTAGATCCACCCAAAGTGAAAGATATTATCAACGCCCTCCCGACAAATGTAAGATTAGGAGAAGGCGTAAGAGAAGGTTTGCGGCGTGGGTTAGAATCAGAAGAAGCTAGAGAGAAAGAAATGTCAGATCGTCAGAAGATCGATGACAAACAAGAGCTACAAGACCAATCGTCTTCATCACAGGTTTCAAAAAAGAGAAAGATTGATAATACATATCCTGAAGGCGTCGAACAATATAGCGTTGGCGGGCATTTAAGAATGGGCTGGAGCATGAGGACAGGTGAGCTACAAGCTCCAGTTGGGTATGATAAATGGAGTTATGGTATTCGAGATATCAGCGGATCTAAGGTGCATGATTCAAAGAGAGAAGATAAATGGGGTGGAGTGGGTTTTGGACCTGGTGACGTGATTGGAATAGCTATCAATCTCAGTAAACAGACCGATTCCTCTGGTGTCGATGGTGATTCAAATAGCGGAGATGGCGGTGGTAAGAAGAATGCTGTAATGGGAAGTAATCATATTAGGTTCTTTAAAAATGGGAACCCAATGGGCCACTTTGTGTTTTCAAGAGGTACAAAGACTGGCGGAGAGGCATTCGATGACATTACTCCTGGTACATTTTATCCTGCCATTTCTCTTTACATGGGAGCTACAGCAAGAGCGAATTTTGGACCGTACTTCGTGTATCCGCCACGTGGTCTTCCTACAGGAATGAAAGTTCGCCCAATGAGTGAAGTATGTCAGTCACCTATGAAACCGGATGAAGTTGTTGATATTTTTCAAAAAGAAAAATTGTTCAGTAAAAAGGTAGAAGATGAAATAGTCAAGGCTCTAATGGGCGCATTAGAAACAGAAGCATCCATGAGGTATAATGCATTCCAAAACCAATTGGCAGATCATGTCAGAATTATACACGAGTTAAGAACAGAGAGAGGCTTGAGCACATCAGAATTACCAGTGTTGAAAGAAGAACAATGCAATACTGTATCTGAAGTTGATAATGCAAAGAGAGCAGTCGAAGAAGGAACAAATGATATTGACGTTGATATGAAGCCTGAAAGTTGATTTCAAACAAATTTCACCGGGGAAAACGTTATAACAAAATGCTATTGCATTCTTGATTCTTTTTTAAAAAGTGGTTAAACTTATGATGCTTTCAAAATGAATGTACATTCCAATTTGCAATACACACTCATTTACTGATATTCATCTACACCCATCTCGTCTTGTCGTCGTTCTTCCTTCAATGCACGGTCTCTTTCTTCAAGATCTGGAATATCACCCAATCTATAAATCAGCCGAATACATTGCCTCCCTCGAGTAAAGTGAGCTACCTCAATGTGATCATCACGTATACCCAGCCATTCAAGTGGCATGCGAATGTTTTCATGAACGAAATTGTTCAAATCTACATCGTTCTCCATGTCATCCAAAATAATGAGTGATCCCGTCTTTGGTAAATCATTATGAACAAGGGAATATATCTCACTCCAACATGTGCGGAACAATTCATCATGATCACCTTGTTCCTTCAGTTCATCCTGCACAACATGGAATCTATTTAAAACCAAAATTCTTCGCCCTTCTTCAATAAAATTTAAATCGCCATCATCATCATCTTCATCAGGAATATCCAACATTGCCATTTGTGTCTTATCCAGAACATGGGCAATGGTTTGCATATGTTTCTCCTTGTCAGGACCCGATGGCATACTAGGCAACCGAAATTCCACCAATGGATGTTTATCTGAAGATGCAATCATCTTTACATATTTTGAAGCTGGTACATTGGAATTTGTAGCGATATATGCAAATAAGGGATGCCAATCTGTATTCTTCTTAAAGAAATCATTCATGTTCCCTTCCATAGCTTCCGTGGTAAGAAACGATGTTTGATCGTATGTTTTTTCATAAACTTTTGAAAATCCCGTCGTCTTCTTCTTGTCCTCGTTACTATTTTTGATATTCATATTGTTTCCAAATCCTTTTGATGAGAATCCTTCACGTGGATTATTCTTTTTACGATTGGTCAATGATAATGCTGAGGAGGACGAGGTAGTGGTTCTTGAAGCTTTATGAATATTTGGATGGGTAAACGATTGACATATCGTCATGAGCATTAAACCCAAGAAGGATATGAATTTCATTTCCGTCATGATTGTATTCCTTTGAAGTCTATCGGATGAATCAATCAATGATAGAATTGATAGGTACAGTAGTTATCAGAACTTTGAACGCTTCCAGCTGCCAGCTACCAGCTGCCACTTTCCACTGTATCAAAATGTACTTACGTATGGACGCCTACGCCAGTGTAGCGATGGAAGTTCACACACACCGACCATAAGAACAACTACCAACTACCAACTTCGTAATTTACTTACATCATCACTTATCATCACCACCATCACCACCATCGTCATCAACGTCATCGTCAACGTTAACCTTCGTCTGGATTGCAATTAAAACGATATCTATCATTATGTTAGCTACTGCATCTCGTAAACTAGCACCATCTGCTCTCAGAGTCACCACCACCTCCAGCGCCAAGCCATTATTAGTATGGAGATCCCTCTCTTCTTCACTCACTCAAGCAGAGATCCTTTCCGAAAACAACAAAGCACGTGCTGCACTTCAAGCTGAAAAATCATCTGTTCAAGTTTACATCGAGGACACACGTGCATTAGACCCAACCATGGTGTGGGGAACCACCGTCGCTCCTCCTCCACCGGATCTTCCTGACGACCCTTCCGAAGTCGCAGCACTGGATCCAACTCACGCGAGCCAAGATCCACTCAGTTTGACCACGGGAGAAAAGCGTGTAGTCCACATCAAACAGGAAACCGCCAAGGTGATGCAGGCACCTACCAACATTGAGAAAACATGGGTGATTTCCTTCCAAGATGAGGGAGAACTGGGACATTGTTGGGATAATTCCCTAATGGGATGGGTTTCATCCTCCGATCCTATGGCCAACAACATGAAACTTCAAATGGGATTCCGAAATGCTTCGGATGCAGTTTATTTCGCAAAGAAGCGTGGATGGGATTACGTCGTGGATCCAGTCATTCAACGCAAGGGGAGAAGCGATGATGCTCAGTATCAGGATAACTTTTTGAGTCAGGCCGTGGCAAGGCGTGTTCGGACGGAAAAGAAACATTGTGATGAATGGAAGAGGTCAGAAGCTGGTACGAGTCATTACTTTCGACCATTGAAGTACCATGGGGATGGAAGAGTTAGGCAACATGGACCTAATATGATGAAACCTCCCGAACAGCATGTTCCTGGATACTACAAAATGAGGTAGTCGTTTTTGGTTGGTATGGCATATCTTTCTATAGTAGTTTCTTGATATATAGTTTTAATTAAAACATGATATTTCTACACAAATGGTACACTCAAAACATTATACTACTATGACACTAGTTACTACTATTACCTATTGTAACTTGTAACACATCTCATTCTCTCTAAAATACTGGTACATTTTTGAAAAACAAAACAAAGTACTACATTCCTGTTGTCGAAAAGCATTCTTTCAACTCACTCAAGACTACTTTCATCAAAGTATTCTTCGTCGGTTACATCACCATCATCTACCATGGAAGAAACGTCAGAATCAGTGTCGATATCTTCTGTATCGAACAAAACACTACCATCAACTGCATAAACAATCGAACCTCTTGGTGCACCGATTGCGTTACGAGAAGTCACTAGAATGTCTTGTGCACAGAAACGACAAAGTACTTCTGTTTGAGGACTGTGAAGTGTGACAGTAGGATATAATTCTTCTTCTCGAGGAACACAGATGGGAAGTGCAGGAAAGGAATGAAACTTGGAGGTAGGAGAAGTCTTTTTGTTCTGATTGCATTGGAAGTTGTTGTTGTTGTGATCGCCATTATCCATGGACTTGACGAACAAAGGTGAGGTCTCCTGAGTTCCAGACGAAATAATCACCTCTCCATCAATGTTGAATATCACGTTAGCAGTTACCATGACACCATCCCATGTTTCGAACGCTGATTCATCATCCAACATTACCAAGCACCCAACGGTAGAGTTGCTACCATATGTTTTTGGATTTAAAGGAGAAATCATACTTCCCGCTAATATCTGGCCTGTAGAACATAGGCCGACAGATCCATTCCATTGTCCGACGAGTGCATTTAGTGGCATTTCGAGTGTACTAAGGCCAATGGAGAGAGATGCATGATGAAGCATCATGCTTAGAAGCGCAGGAGTAGATATACTCATTTCGAAGTAAACAAACGAATTTCTTAGAATTGGAATCATGCCTCGAGCAGTAGAATACATGTCATTACCAACTTTCGAAGCAGAATGCTGACCACAACTAAGTTGAATCCCACTACCAATATCCGCTGCATTGAAAACGGCCAAACGCCTACCTTCGCGAAGGGCCTTGGCCATGGCTCGAGTTTGAGCATTACTTGAACCTATACCTTCTTCCACACGGAGCTGATCTCTTGCAAGAAATACAACATTTTCTGCATACTTTGAGCCACGAGCAAGTACATGTGCACGGGAAGAAGGTGTTGGTGGAAACGATTTAGGGGTCGCCATGAAAGGAGTTTCTGATTCGTCAACTACCGATTCCACATCCTCTTCGTCAGCTAACCCAGCGTACTGAAAACTATGTCCAGTCATCGGTTCATTAGAAGTATCTTCCGGTACCTGGATTGTGGCAACGAATGGCCTGAGAGAAAGAGAATAATGCATCATTCTTTGTACTCTCTTCCTCGCATGAGTACTCAATACATCTTCATCTCTTTCAATATACTTGATTACCTTGGATGTTGGGTGAATTCTATTCATTTTTTGAAACATTTTCTCACTAATGATATTTTCTTTCGGACTACCTCTCAAGAAACTGGTGGCAGCACTGACCATTCCACTTCTCGGACTTGTACCACGCATTCCAACTAAACCATAATGCGATTCACTTTTTGAAAGTACACCCGTTGCAACAGATTGAATACCGGTAGCAATTACTTCACCTGTTTTACCGACAGCTTTTCGTTGCAAATGGAAGATTGTTTGAATTAAGTTCCATGGATTTAAATTGTGAGATACTCCATGGACAACATTATTCACGACATGAGACAGAGCATGTAAAATCATACCCACTGAACCCGCTGTAATTGTGACAGAGGAATGTGAAACTTTTAATGATGTGTCAAAGGTTTGATATGAAATATCAAAAATTATCGAAAGAGGAACGTTATCAAAGATGGATGACTTCAATAGATTGAACATCTTTTCGTGTACAGCCTCGGTATTGTAATGGCGTTCATGAAAAGAATCCTCACAAATGCAATATTGCAAGAGATTATGATAAGAATCTCTTCTCCTTTTATCAGAAATGTATAATCTTTTGCTTAAATGGCATTTGGGGCAAACTTTCATCTTTTTCTCTCGCTTCCGGCGCAGTTTTGCTGCAGCTTCATGAGATGACAAACAATAACTTCTAATTGAATTAGGATGGGCGAACACTTGACTCTGTAGGAGATCCTGAATATCTTTTGCAAATGAATTTTTTTCATGTGTTTTCTGATTATGGTACATTGCGTCGATGGGTGTAGAATCCTCATCGTCTTCATCAAAAGGAATCGGACTGAGTGCTACGAGTCCAGGAGTGTATGCATCTTTAGTTTTCAACCACCCCAATTCATCATCGCCAACGGAATTCAAATGAGATGCATCGCAATGTACTAACTCCCCTTTACTTCCTGGGGTTGTTCTGCCTAATTTACTGAGTGATCTGGTGCTGTTGTTCTTTCCGAATCTGTGCGAACTCCAGTTTGTTGACAGTGAACCTATGCTTTCTACATCTGAAAGTGACAGATAACTTGCAATTCCTCTCAGTATTTCTGATTCTTGATTATGACTATCCATCTGATTGCATGACTTGCCCGAGGGAAGGGCGTGATGGCTTTCCCGTTCGTTCTAATTCGATGGTGTTTTGCAATTTTATTTCAAGCGTTTGAGTCTTGTGTGCCTATTTTTGTGTCTACACTGGAAAAGGAGCTTTTCAACTTTTACTTTATTTTCAACGATTTTGGAGGGAAGTGTTTCTATTTACTTTCGTGCAGTAGAGATAGTTCTCTTCTACAAGTATGCTACTACTACACTACATGCTTTCAAACAACAAACTAAGTAGCCTTGTAGAAAAACTATAGCTACTTAAGTAGGTTTAGTTTTATAGAAATTTTCACAAGGGGGTTTTCATAAAGAAAAGAGCCCATAGATAAAATCACACGTTTCGATACAGAGTTCTATTCATAAACAATCAAGCACAGTGTGCCAGATTTCCCCCATATGAAGAGTTATCATCACTTCCTTGATATCTACGATTTTCTGTAGAGTGATGATTTTGGCGATTGCTCTCCATCATCTGATTTGACTGTGCGTGCGTAGAAGGCTGCATTTGATTCATTGACACACTACCATTCATCATGGTCGGAACTGGCATTGGATGGAACATTCCCATGAAGTTCTGTTGCATCATGTTTTGAAATGATGTCATTTGGCTGTCTGGTATATTTGGAGTGCCAGAACGAATGCTGTTGCTTTCTTCGCTGTTAGGTCCTTGACTCGTGGATTCTTGATTTTGATTCCTACTCAGGATTTGATGTTGTTGCACACCATGTATCATCTGACCATTTTGAAACATTTGATTTGGCATCATCATGGGTACCATCATCATCATTGGCTGTAAGATGCAAATATTAGTTATTAAAATTCATTATACATATGAAACAATATAGAAAGAGAAATAAACTGGACGCACCTGTTGTGTTTGACCGTTGGAACTCGCTTGACTCATATTCATATTAGGCATCATCATCATCATTCCTCCGCACTGTCCATTCATCATCGTGGTATTTCCATTCACGCACTGCTCCTTCATCTCCATGGCAGCCACCTGCCTATTGTCATCTAGCGACTGAATTTTTCTGAGTTGCCTTCTCGTATCCTTAACACAAGAACGTAAACTCCTGTTGACTTGATTTAACCTATCTAAAATATCAACAGACCTTGCAATAAGAGCTGCACGATTAGCAGGTGTATTAATAGCAGCTGCAGAAAATCCACTTGCTTTTTTCTTCTTCACTTGAGTTTCGTCTTCATCATCTGAGACGTCGCTGTCTAGATTTGAATCTTCTTCAATCCGCTTCAGTAATTCTGATAAACGAGTAAAGTGCGAGTTCACGTCGTTTCTTCTTTGCTTTTCTCGATGGCGTTTACGTTCAGATCGAATAAGTTTCTTTTGTTCATCGGTAATAGAACTCTCTTCGTCTAGGCCGCCGAGTTTGTCAGATGAATGGGCACTATCGCTTAATACAGAGGCTTCCTTTTTTGATTCATCCTCTGGCTGACAACTTTCAGTTAAAGTTTTTCCTGAATCTATGGATTTGTCGTGTGTTTTACCCACAGGATCGTTTGGTTCTTTGTCTTCCAGATTCATATCGTGGTGATGGTTATCAAGGAAGTCGTCGAGCACTTGCATCCAGTCTTCGGCTGACTCTGCGCGACTTCTCTTCGGAGATTTTACCATGGCCCTTTAAAATCCAACGTTTATTAAACAGATTGGCTTATCCCTCTCACTCAGCGACGACTGCAGATGTGTTTTTTGATACACTGTATCGTGTAGATACTGTGACAAGTTGAGGATAGGAAGGAGGAAGAAGGAAGACGTAAGCGAAGATGACAGTGAATGAAGAATGAATCTCCTACAAATGGCTTCCCGCAATTATTCAATATAAACCGTATCGTATTAGGTGCGGAGAAATCTCAAATGACGAAATGACTACTTTTTAAATCCGGTCACAAATCAAAAACACAGTACTCATTGCAAAGTTGTTGTTGAAAAGCAACACACAACTTTAGACATTTTACTTTAAAAACATGAGAATTACTCTCAAGAAGATTGTGGCAACCTTCATCGGTTTTGGTTCCTATTTCCTCGTCATGGTGAACGTGAACGTGAACTTCTTGAAGCGTAGGTCTGAGTTGTATTCGTAGATGCGTAGATTGTTCTCGGTGATGGTAACTGTAAGTGGACTCCTCCGTTCTTTAAGGAAAAAACTGCTGATGTGGATGCACTGGTGTTGGCCAGTTATCCTGGGTCAGGAAAGAGATTTGAATGGTCAGTCATTGAAGGTTTGACGAACCATACTGCTGGTTACTAATGAAAATTAACTCACTTCTTTAAATAAATACGTTCTGCGTTCTGCCATCAGAATTGAGTAAAGATTTTTTTTAAAAAGATGCAAAACATTTGAGAGCAATGCAGAAAGTTCAGTAAAAAAACCGAGTTTTGCACCAACCGGGAATCGAACCCAGGGCAAATGCTTGGAAGGCATTTATGTTACCACTACACCATTGGTGCCTATCGACTGAATCACAGTTCTGAATATTATAATCTATAGTTTAGAACAAGACAACCGACAACCGACAACCAACAACCAACAACAAGCACTGTGCTCTGTGCTCATTAACTTAGTTATTCAATCCATATACGATGTCATTTTCAAGAACTGATTCTTTCTACTTGATCATACTAGTTTTTCTAGCATTTATTCCATGCGGATTTGGTATATCTTATAATTCTTTAAGCTCTCTGGATGAATACGGAAATTCCCCACAAATCAATAACGCACGTTTAGCATCGGAAATGTATTCTAGGCCAACAATAATTGCTGCTGCTGGGGAAAATATTGTTGCTGCTTATTTGGAAAATGTTAAGGTGGGAACGATTCCTTTCAAAAGGATAGCTTTAATTGGAAAATCGGAACAAGGTGTCTTGGCAACAATAGGATCTGGCCTTGCAAGTGATGTCGACTTCATAAATCGATTAATACGTAAAGATGTAATGTATTCATGGGAGAGATATGATACTTTACCAGAATGCACTAGAATCTCGTATACGATCAGTAGAATAATGTTAGCATTTATGAATTACAGTGATGAAATCAGAGATGGATCCATCGATATATTGAAAGACGAGAATGGAGAGAGAATTAATATTGGACGCCCTTTAGGTGCAACTATGGCAGTTCTAAGGATCAGTGAAGCCGGAAATCCAGAGATTCAAATAATTCAGCCATCTGGTATTATAACTGCACCTCTTGCGAAATGTTTTGGCAAAGGCAGTGATGCTGCTAATGATATTATCAGAAAAAAATTCCGTCGAAATATGAGCGTCGATCAAACAAGAGATCTATGCATAGAAATCTTAAGAGATATCATACAACACCAGAATTTAACTAACATATCTGAGAAAGTCCCAAGTAACTACATGATTGTTGTTGAAAAATTGAACGTATCTGATGGAGTAATTATTGAAAAAGTTCATGTTCAGAGTAATGCATAATTTTCAATGTTTTTACTACTTTATGTGTCTTTTGACACAAGCGTGTAATGATTGATTGATTAATTTAACAACTTATCTCAAATACTTTTATGAATCCGTCTCTTACTTTAATATATGTAGCATTTTAAACACTTGATACAGATTATCACGTGTTTTAGCTGTCATGGACGTCTAATGAAGATGATTCCAAAGATTACGCTTTGAGGATATCTGCAAAAGAGCGTCCACCCCAAGCCATCGTTGGTGGTGCTGTGGTTACATCATTGCCAGATCTCGATGCATCTCCTGATTTTGAACTAGCACTGGAGTCATCTGTGCTGCTTACAGATGTAGTACTTTTGGAGTCGTCATTCTTATTCTATATATTTGGATGGAAAGAATGTTTTAGCAATGTTGTTACTGCATCAAAATACATTGGACTTCATTTTGGTTCAGTCAGACAGTACGAATACAATTTGCACACGCATAACATTTTTTAAGTTGTTGATAGCGATACTGATACAACTCAGGTGTCATCATACAAAGTTAGAATGGGACGAACACGAGACATCATACGGATTCCTCACCTTTGACGCAAAATCATTAGTACGGTAGTTTTGAGATTGCTTAGTAGGAGCATTTTCAATTTTCGTAGGGTTCTTGAGCAATGCAGACGCATAACCTGATGCAGTTTGAGCATGGGGTTTCGTTCCATTGATCTTGAAAGAGCATAGACCTGGAAATTGGGCCTCTCCCAGATCAGGCGGGGCGACTTTCTCAACAATTTTCTTTTCCTTTACCACCCCATGATCCAAAACTAATTTCTTTTTTTGTTTTGAGAATGCTTTTTCATTGTTATCCTTAACATGTGTAGATTTATTCTCTGTGTTGGGATGTGAACCGATCTGGTTGTCATTATATCTTGATAGTTTGTATGAACGATTTGGATTGGTAGACCGAGCGATAGAACTTTGTGTTTTCAGTCGAGCCTGAGCTGGAACCCCACAAATAGTTTTGCTTCGAAGATTAAGTAGCAGAGCAATAAGACTGGGCTTACTGGTGTCGGGAGAAATGTGAACAAACCTAAATATTTAGAAAAAAACAAATAATCATCATTAGATAACACAGAAAACACCATATCAAATCATAGGTTTTGAAGGACATCATCACTTACCAACAGCGTCCGATTTCTTTCTGCATATTGTCAATAGTGGGCCCATGCCCGTTTTCATCTGCAAAAATATTCTTTATATCTTCCTCAGTAGCTTCTTCGGGTACATCTCGAAGAATAACTAAGTTGATATGACTTTTATTTACAGCTGTAGCAGGATTCGATCCATCATTTTCAGAGAAAGTTGACCCAATTCCCCATACAATTGAGTTTTCATTCAACTTTGAGTGAAGTTCATTGCGATCGGTAAGAATAGTTCCGTGAGAGTCGAGCTCGACGACTTTCAGATTCGACGAGGCGACTGCGCTAGTCTGCAGAAGTTTGTTGACATCCAAAGATGAGAAATCAGTCTCTTCATGGAATCTGGCAATAATCTTTTTTACATTTGAGAAATTTGCTAGAATTGAAATTGGAATAAATCCAGAATTCATTTGCATGACTGATTTCATGTAAGTATCGATGGCGAGATTTTGTGGCGAGAAATAATACTCAAGTTGATTCGATAGCTGATTTATAAGTTCTTCGCTTTCGAAATAGCTTTCATTTGGAATAGATCCAGGTAAAAGACTCAAGTTGCCATCATTTTCTTGAGTCATGATAAAATGATGTTCGTAGAAGTAAGTAGATTTTAAAAAGTTTCGAAGTAGTAGAAAATGATTAGTTGTTGATTGCGACGAGGGGAAAGACCAACGGCACGCGCGATTCAAAGAGTTTAATCCTTTGGATTTTTCGGCGAAGGAATAACAGAGTAGCCAAATGAAAATACGTCGGTGTAGTGAAATCTCAAGAATAAGTTCAACAGTCTCTTGTCTTTGTTTCTGAGAAAAAAAATTGTGTGGTGATTTTTTTTTTGAATTTTGCTTTCGATGAGAGCTTTTGGTTGGTCAAAACAATGCGCGAAAGCGACTGTCCGTGTTCACTTGAGAGTGAGTCAGTAAAAACTCACAAAGGACTGACTATCTGTACTGCATACTGGCATCGAATGTTCTATTGTGCTTCATGCTTCATGTTTCATGCTTCATGCTTCATAGTTCATGATCAACAAATGAAGGCTCTGAATTTCAAAAAATAGCGCACACCAAAGGGGAAAAGAAGCTTCAACCAAAGTGAAATCTCCAGTCACGATTCGCGCATATAAGTATCGCGAACAGTGTTCAGCTGACTACTACCAAAAAATGATTACGAAGATACTCAATGAAAAGGCGCATTTTCCATGTATCTAAAAGTATACGTGTTTATTTCTTTTTAAAGAATCCCATCAAACCCTGTTGTTTCATGTGTTTGGTATCTTTAGGCTTGGTCGCAGTAGATTTATGTGGTAACGGCTTCAGAGAGGTTTGTGCTGTCGATGGATTCTTCTCCTCGTCCTCTGACTCTTCAACATCTTTCCATACTGTGATAGTCTCGGTTCTAAAAAAACCTTTCTCATCCACAAAAGTACGCTCCTCGAGTACTTGTTTCCTTCTCTTTCTTCCACTTTGATTATTATTTTGATCAGGAACAACAATCTTTTCTGCCTTTACAGCGAATGCATCCATAGCTCCATGAATTTTTGGTTCATTATCATCCTCATCGTCGTCTTCTTCTTTATCAACGTCCATTTCGGATGCATCTTTATCGTGTTTTGGTTGTTGTCTACGTTCTCTTGCCACTACCTTCTTCTCTTGACGCTGCCTCTCCTTTTCTACCTTTAAGTCAGATGCAGCAACACGCTTTTTACGCTCTTCTTCCTCTTCCAGGAATTCTTCATCCTCGTCTTCATCTCCAACGAAATCATCTGCATTGCCCTTTTTAGGTGCCTCAGTCACTGTTGTGACAGCTTTGGGTGTCTCCTTCTTTGACTCTGTTGTTACTTTTAAGGCTTCACTTTTTGACGTAAGGGTCGTATCTGTATTACCATTGTTTTCCTTTTCTTTTGCTACCTTTACCTTCGTTTTGGAAGAGGTTCCATTACTGCTTCCAAAAAAGGCCGCAGCACTGGCAGCTTTCTTCACAGGAGCAGGAATTGGAGCTTTCATAATTTTTGCACCTGCTGAGGAACCTTTGTGAGGGACCCCTTCATTGCTACTATTGTCTTGTACTCGTGTCTTACGTAAAAATTCTACGTCAAGTCTCTGCACAGACTCTGCTGGATCAATAACATCACATCCCATTTCAGGATCCAAAACAGATTCTTTGTGATCATGCGTGAGAGTTAAAGTTTTCATGTGTGTTGCGAGGATGGACGTAGATCCATACGGTGTGTGCAAAGAAATCGAATGAATTTGATGTTCAGTTTCTTTGGGAGTATCACCTGGCTTTATCGTCACTATGTCTGTCTGTAGCTTTGCAACTGCATGAAATGATACGATGTAAGGTAAACAAACTTGAACGAACCGCATCGAAAACATAAGGGAGAAATACAAATCACATACCAAATTTATCATCTCTCTTATCATAGACACAACGCGTTATTTCATATGATTGCTCTTTGGAAGTATCAAGGTATGGCAGGGACTCAAGCAGGGAAGCAGCTACACTCCGTGAGATTGAATGCTCAATAGCAACTGATTTTGCAGTCAGATGCTCCTTATCAAATAATTTTGTTCTTAAATCTTGAACAATTGTTTCATTCATGATAATTTAGGATTTAATGTTTGAAGAAAGATATCTTTATCAGCTTAAATGTAAACTACAAAGTAGATCTTTGCACATTTGCTGAGAGTTGAGAGCAATGCTACGTATCTACTCGTACAGCTTGCGAGCACGAAACCAGAAGGCGCCAAATGAAAATTTCACGACTCCCAACCTATCGAGGATTCGTGGACAACGAATGAATAGTGAACAGAGCGAACAGCGAACAGCGAACAGCGAACACTCCAAATGATTACACCATCACAACGTCATTCCATCGACAAATATCGAACATGTTCAAAGCAATTTTATTACTAACAAATGTATTAGTTTTATGGTCAAATGCATTCTGTCCGAACCCAAATACATCATTACAGAGAATCTTCTCGACCGGCTCACTGCAAGGTTCCTTGGCGTCTCAAAATACCTCTACTCAGTCAAGTACTTCTCCTAGTAGCATAAAGACACCGATTGTTCAAAGATATCATGAAACATACAGGTGGACGAATCCATCCTCAAAAATTACCCACAATATCAATTACAAGGCTGAAGGAGACATATCCAATCCACCGATTCTGTTGGTCCACGGCTTCGGTGCGAATGTCAATCATTTTCGATTTCAATTTCCTGAACTTACCAAGGCCGGATATCGTGTTTATGCTGTCGACTTGTTAGGATTTGGAGGCAGTGATAAATCGAAAGATGAGGAGTACAGTATTGATCTCTGGGTCGATTTATTGAGTGATTTCATGGATTATGCAGATGATCACATACACAAGAATATGAATCAACAGTGGGTTGTAGCTGGAAATAGTATTGGGGGATTGTGCTCGCTTGCAGTTGCAGCGAGGAAGAAAGAGCAAGTTCGCGGAGTAACTCTCTTCAATTGTGCTGGTGGAATGTCAATATTTAGATATGAAGATCCAGTTCCAATTTTTCTTCGGCCCATTCTTTGGTTTGTTCAAAAGATTATATTATCTCAAAATGGCTACGGAACCAAGTTTTTTGAAGATTTCAAGACAAGAGAAAATGTTGAAAGTATTTTAAAAAATCAAGGAGTGTACGTTGACACCACTAATGTCGATGAAGAATTACTTGAAATACTTCTTGGTCCATCTGATGATGAAGGTGCCAAGGAAGTCTTTCTGAAGGTATTTGGTGGTGATGCTGGTCCAGCCCCGGAAAAGTTATTACCACAGGTGAAACAACCTATACTAGCTATTTGGGGTGAGTCAGATCCTTGGACTCCGGTTGATAACGGATTTCATCCAGGAAATAAATTTTACCAATATGCCAATGGCCCATTTGACTTACGAGTGATTAAAGGCTGTGGACATTGTCCTCAAGACGAAGCCCCCGAAGCTGTTCATGCAGAAATGATACCTTGGTTGTCAAATTTATAGCAACGATGTTCAATAAGGGACGATTTCGATGAGGATGTGGAATAATCGACTAATAATGCTGCTATTAGAATCGTTTTTTTTTTCGTTGGATCAGAGACAGTATTTCGTAGTAGCATACATACTACGAAAACTTATGCTTGCATAAATGGCTGCTGAGGGCGAAACATTCGATACATAATTTAGATTTGTTGTTATAGTATCCATTGTTGAGCCTTTTTCAAAAAGACAAATTAAGTCGTGAGACAGAGTGAGTCACAACTCACAACTCATAAGTGACAAGTGAGAAATGTGACGCCGTTTTTGCGGTTGCTCTCGCAACAGGCAACAATGGAAATGACCGTCCATCCAGTATATGCGACAAAGCTTGATTGAAATCAACTAATTTAGCGGATACTCAATTTGAAACGATTGAATCCCTACATGATAGAGATTATTATACCTATTTTTACTCACAAAATCCCATTTTCTTTCGCTAATAAATACGTTTTATGTGAATCAAACAGTATTATTTTGAGCAGGTTCTGGATGAACATGATTAGGAACGATGAGGAACAGAATGATAAACAGAGGAGACACAGCGATACTGAAGAATCTGTTATTAGGTTCCAGAGGAGATTTTTTGGAGACGAAGCTGAAATAAGTCACACTGACAATACTCGTGATGAAAACATCATGAATCAAAAGACTCGCAGTTCGAGCGACGAGAGTTTTTTTCAAAGAGCAAAACGAAAGAAACGACGAACTATGGCTATTCCCCATGCGCCTTCTCCTTATCACGTGGAAGTCGCCTGTGCGGAGGGCTATGCTAGATACTTTGAACCAGTCGACATAGACGTCATAACCAAAAGCCCTCAAGAGCATTTTCACCAATCGTACACTGATCAAACACTCAATGAACCACATATCACTAAACAAGAAGCAATATTAGATGTTTCGAATGTTCCCAATCAAGGAGTCTTTGATCATAACAATAGTATGACGCAACAAGATCCTAAACCATTGTTAAGCAGTCTGTCGTTCGAAGAACGGAATGAGATTGCATCTGCTATTCACGAATCGCTCGCTTCAACGGATTTAAAGGACGAAGATCATATCAGAGAAAGAATTGCTTTGTCTAATCAAAACCATTCTAATAATCATATATTATCCGACGTAAAGAGATCATCACTATCAACAAGCCCTGTACCCGATCCACAAAGCACCCGTTTCAAGCCTTTTCATGAAAAGAAGTGGAACGAACAACTTGAAGAACTTCGAGCATTTAAAAGAAAACACGGAAACTGTCTTGTGCCTCATACATTTGACGAGAATCCACACTTAGCTCGATGGGTGAAGAGGCAGCGCCGCCAATACAAGCTTATGCAAGAAGGAGACCCAACCTCAACAATGACTCAAGAGAGAGCTGAAATTCTTACCATGGAGGGATTTATTTGGGACTCGCATGAAGTAGTCTGGATTGAGCGCTATAACCAGCTGGTAACATTTATGGGTACCTATGGTCATTGTAGAGTGCCAATCCAAAGCAGTCAATTTCCACAGCTCTCCAGTTGGATAAAATGTCAAAGGAGACAATACAAGTTATTTAGAGATGGAAAGCCATCCTCTATGACCCAAGAACGTATGAGATTACTCGAGAGTATCGGGTTCAGTTGGGAGGTTCGCTCTTCGGCCGAAAAAAAGTCGAACGCGACGACAGACTTTGTCTCCAAATGATTGACCGGCATTGCTTAGACAATATTGCTAACTGACATATTATATCTATCCTTAAGACCGTAGGTATAATGTAATAAAAGATATATACTAGAAACACTTGAATTACTTTTGTCTATAGATATTGCTAGCCGTGTGTATCTCATGCATCATCAAGCGTCACAAAATCGAAAAAGCAGAGCATCATCAAACATCAAAACATCAGCATGTAACTTAAGTACTATCTAGGTCGTCATTATGACAGAATTTAAAATTTTGTGTCGCTCGTATCTCGTATCTCGTATCCTCATTCCTCATTCTCCATAAGAAACGGTAGTTCACTCATCTTATTTGTCACACACCATCTAAACCAAATGGCGAGTGCATTTATCTTCATACATTTCTTTTTCTTGATTTTTGGAGTGGAATCTTTTTCAACAGGAAGTGGGCCAACAATAGTGATCGTTGGTGCTGGAGTTGGTGGAATATCAACTGCGTCTCGCATTGCTTCATCATCAGACTTACCAGTCAACACAAAGTTGATTATATTAGAAAAGAACAGTGCTGAGAATGTTGGTGGTCGGTGCGGTAGTTTCTTTAGAGATATTTCAAATCTTGGAAGATTTAGGCATGAACGTGGGCCTAGCTTACTTCTGCTGAGAGATGTTTATGAAGATTTATTTCGTGATTGTGACAAAGACCCTAATGATTTTGGATTGGAAATAGTTCAATGCACGCCAGCTTATCAGGTTGTATTTGAAGATGGAGATAGTATCAATCTTGGGTTCAAAGAAGCCGATCCAGATTCTTCAACGTTAAAGAATGAATCGCAAGAAAAGATGAATGAATATGAGGAAAATGGTGCATTAAAGTGGGATGAATACATGACGGCTACTGAGGCATTTCTTGATTGTGGTCTACCCAATTTCATAGAAGAAAAATTAGACCTATCGTCGTTTCCTTCATTTTTGACAGAAGCTATGAAAGATAATTTTAAAGCTTGGCCCTTGCTCCCACATTCAAAAGTTTTGGATGCGACCTTCTCGTCTACCAAAATGAAAGCTCTTGCCTCATTCCAAGATCTGTATGTCGGGTTGGAGCCATTCGAAAACAAATCCAATTTTGCGGGTGGCGTGGTAAAGAAAACTGCCCCGGCTGTCTTCGGATTGCTATCAGCACTCGAACTTCATCCGACGAATAAGAAAGGAGGAGTATTTGCTCCAATTGGTGGATTTCAAGCTGTGAGCTCTGCATTTGAGAAATTGGCACGCTCCTTAGGAGTGGACATCCAGTATGATATCACAGTCACACGCGTGACTGACGAGGGTGTTTGGTACGAAGCGAAGGACTCTGACGACGAGCAAAAATTTCTTCCCGCTGATCTCGTTATCGTCAATGCTGATCTTCCATTTGCCACAAAAACTTTGATGCCCGATACTAGCTTAGCCGGCCCAAAAGCACCCAAATATGACTGGGATGATACTTTTGATTACAGCAGTGGCGTTATTGCATTCCACTGGGCTTTAGACAAGGAGTACCCACAATTGAAAACGCACAATGTTTTCATGATAGGTGAAAATGAGGAAAAGGCCGAGAAAAGTTGGGCCGCAGTGAGATTTAATGATCCTTCGGTAACTCCTTTTGATAATTGCGATTTTCCATTCAATTTTTATGTTCATCGTGCAACAGCTGTAGATAAAAGTGCTGCGCCTGATAATTGTGATTCAATCATGGTGTTAGTTCCATGTTGCACTTTGAAAAGGGATGAGAGATTGGCAGCACTTCACCGAAACGAAACTATAAAAGGCTACGAGGCACAATTTGACGACGCTTTCGTATCCAAAGTAAGATCGTGTGTATTGAATCGATTGTCTCGCTTAGAAGGTATTGATGATATTTCAAGTCATATCGTCGATGAAATAGTTGATACTCCTGCTTCTTATGGAAATAATTATAATCTTGCAGCTGGAACTCCTTTCGCGTTATCACATGGATTTGGGCAACTAAGCTTAACACGACCAGCACATGAATCGAAAAAAGAGAATATTCTATTTGTTGGTGCTAGCACTAGGCCAGGCAATGGCGTTCCATTGGTCCTATTGGGAGCAAAACAAGTTGCAGCTAAGGCAATAAAGAGAATATGTAAAAAAGTTAAACAATTTAGCTAAGTAATGTTGAAAGTCACTCTTAACCGAATGTAAAACCAACTCCGGCTTGAAATGTACGTCTTGCATCTCTCGGGCCATACCGCAGTGGCACTGAATAGGTTGCCTCCAATCTTCCGATACTGGTTCCAAGGGAAACGCCACCGCCAACTGCCATTCGAGAGCTATTGATAAATGATTTTAAATTCATGGCTGAATCAAGGTTTGTTAGTGTTCCAACATTTGCAAATCCAAATAGCCGTAATCCGCTTTTTGCCAAATAATCATTCCCAGGAAATGGAACAGATAGGGCTGTCGATGCGGTATAAAACACATCACCCCCGACGGAGTCGCCACCGGGAGTACTTGAACCACCCGTAGAAGCACGGGGTCCTATTCCAGACGGTAAAAAACCTCGAAGCTGATGAGAACCGCCAACATAAAATCGATCAGAAATATTCGTCATATCACCAGCACACAAACCACCAAAGTTCAACGGCTTGATTATTCCTCCATTTAAAGCAGTATGAAAAGTCAAACCGTTTAAAAAACCTCGAACCAAGCTATTTTCCCTCTTTTCTTCATCATTAGCATCATCTACAAGAGGCAAATGCAGGGCTCCACCTCCCCAACATTTTATAAATCCAACATCTCCAGGTGGTCCTGCGATTTCAATACCACCATATGAGTCTAAACCCATGGTTGGATTAAAGCGATCATCCGTCAAAGACCCGTTCAATCTGTAGTCCAATGTTATAGAGTGTTTCAGATTCGGACCAGACGAAGAAATGACTTCAGGAGATGCATCATACTGATATGGCAATGACAGATGGCGCCTAGGAATAACATCTCGATGAGCTAACGTCCATTCTAAGCCTGTATAAACATCATTCGAAGCTGGCCCGTGACCACTTGAAGATGAATCTGTTGTGCTATTCGCAATCTTGACTGAGAGCTTTTGAATATGATCCTTCGAGCTTCTTGAATGCTCAAAATCTACTGTGTCAATCAGTGCCTTGAGTGTAACACCAACTTTAGAACCCTGATCCATGTTTAAAACTGAATCACTCAATGCACCGCTAAGGAGGGTGTATAAAGGGCGTGTATGATGCAATGAAACAGTTGGTGTGGATGTTTGATCTACAGTATAATTCAATTGTGTTACATCCGTATGCCCTCCTAAATTGATTAAACTTGCACTTGTTTCAAATTGAACTCTTGGTACCATTCCTGATGAAGATATGGCTGATTGACTGTCTTGTTTAATACCACCCCCAACGTATAACTTGTACCAATTTTTTTCTTCCAATACAACGTCTAATTGCTTTGATTCGCTTCGACTTGGTGTTTCTTTTTCTCTACCTAAATAAACTTTCACAGATTCGTAGCATCCAGTCTTTTGTAAATCAGTAATGAAATCTTGCAAGGACTCAGTCACAACAGAGAGTGGGACCTTCTCATCACCAACAAAATCTAACCCTGTTTCCATAAGTCGAAAATTGATAAAGTCTTCTGATGTTCTTAAAGTCACATTTTCTTTCACATAGGAATTGGTCGATGAACCGTCTTCAGATGCACCATTCTCCTCCTTCAGACTTTGAGTCACTGAATCTTGAGAATCCTTAATCCCAAACACATTCGCTGGGAATGACAGTTTGATAGGATATTCTTGAACATGTTGTTGCAGCAGGACTTCGATTTGCTTCTTAGGATCCTCAGACATTTTTTATAAAAGAAATGCTGAATTGAAAGTACGCAAGATTGCTTGAGAAAGTAATGCTTGAGTACGATGGATGATATCCAAGTCAATAGCTGATGGCCCTTTGGTTTTTTTGTGGTTTTGGTTTCTTCGCGCGAGCTTCGGCTCTTGGTTGCGCTCGCACCCGCGCGACCGCCGACTCGCCCGAGCCGAACGCCGAACAACAAACAACAACAACTACGAATAAACAACTACTTAAAACAACATACAACACGAGATAAGAGGAGAGCAACAAGCATCAATCACCATGACATCCATTCGACCATTTCAAATGACAGACCTCTTCAAGTTTAACAATGTTAATTTGGATGTCCTTACCGAAACCTTCAATATGCCATTTTATTTCTCATACTTAAGTCAGTTCCCAGAGGTATTCACAGTCGCAGAAGCCCCAGACAAATCCATTATGGGATATATGCTGGCAAAATCAGAGGGATCTGGAAAGTTATGGCATGGACATGTTTCTGCAGTCACAGTCGCACCAACATATAGAAGATTGGGTCTAGCAAATGCTCTCATGAAAGACTTGGAATCGATATCTGAAAATGTGTACAATGCATTCTTTGTTGATTTGTTTGTTCGAGCATCCAACGGACTGGCAATCGGAATGTATGAAAAAATTGGTTATGTGAAATATAGGAGAGTGATTGGATATTATTCGGGTTTGGAGGATTCAGAAGATGCTTGGGACATGCGGAAACCTTTACGGAGAGATGTACACAGAGAGAGTATTGCACCCTTGGACAATCCAAATATTTTGCCCGAAGACCTGGAATGGTAGATGAAGAAGGAATGGATGTTTGTAAATGTAAATAGATATATACATGTATGCATATGTATATATACGTATATAATATATATATATATAAATATGCATCTACTATTGTATCATCTACGAGTTGTGATCACAACAACTATATATACTTGGGAATAAGTAACAACACCATCTCCGGCACAATGTACACATGGACTTCAAAACACAAAACTATGCGCTCAAACCTAAAGTTTGCGCGGAACTTTTCTTGCTTTACCAGCCTTTTTTCCACGTTTTGGTTTCTTCTTACCTCCTTTTGAAGGATGACGCAAAGTTGGAACAAACGAAGGGATCAAAGTCGGAGCACCGGTCTGAGGCAACAAACCTGAGAAAGTGGGTGACAACGACGAATCCATAGATGGTGGAGATGAGATGGGAGCAAAAGAATATGTCTCTCCGGTAATATATTCATAAGAAGAAAAGCCAGCACAAGCCGTATAATCATTTCTTCTCCTTACATCGATATAATTTGGCTGGGCAACAACATTCAACGTAGCATTTGGGATATTCTCACAAACATTTACACTAGGTAAAATGTAAGAGAAAGACACTTCACCACCCGTTGCAATATTTTCCATATAGTCATTCATACCTTGAATAACTGTTCCATTGATTTCCGCGTACGTGTAAGAACTATTTAGTGCATTGTATACGTTGGTCTTTTCAATATCAAAGACTACAGAATCTTTCTCGTCACCATTTTGATTGGAATAAGAGAAATCATACCTAACGTCTTGGATGCAATCAGGCATGGAATATCCCATGGTATAAACGTCTTCACATTTGGTTCCTTCGTTTACAAGGGTGCAATCTACGTCGGTCTTTGAGAAAATAGAACGAGATTTAGGTATCAACGGATTCATTCGGTGAGAGATTTGTCTTATGCGCTCGCCAATGACGTGGTTATAACGTATAATCGTACTTACTGTAACATAACATATTTTATACATCGCACTAATGAATTTGGATCCTTTGCAATCACTACCAGTTTCAATTGCAACCTCGTAGTGGAATCCATTCTGACACAAATCAATGTCAAGTTCAAAGTCTTTGACTTCAGCGCATTGTCCGTAAAATAGTTGAGTACGGTCATCTGGAAAGGGCACTAGAATTGGTTCTGTTCTTCCCTTTGGTACTAGAGCAGCTGCACCAGCGATTGTGATAAGAGATTCTGGGTTTGCAATGTTTGCAACATCTACTGCATAGTTACAAATCGTTCCAGACAACCAAACGGTTTCTAATCTGGATTCGCCGGGGGAACACGATACTTCCTTGATTTTCTCACAGGATTCAAATCTACTTTGGCAAGAGTGAGTTACCTATAGTGAGTATATATTGACGTGTTTCAATGCGACGAGATAGTTGGTATGAGAAGTTGAAAAAGATATGAAGAAGTATGTTCGAGCCACGTGCGCATTGGCGCAAAGATACGAGTGAGTCCTATTCATCCGTCATTACAAGATATCACTTACACTCAGACAGTCTGTATTCACATTTCCATGGGCAATAGATACAAGTGAAAAGGTGGCTGAAATTGTTTTCGATAGTTTCATGGTGAAGATGTTGATTTGAAAGCTTTATCAAGAGATATTTACAATAGGATTCAGATATGTGTCTTATTTTTCGCGATTTGGCTTTTTTTTTCGGCTTTCGTCTTTGGTATCATCACATGAAAAATGCCGACTTTCTGACCCTAACTTGCGCGGTTGACGTAGCTTTTGCAGTTGCTCACTAAGCCCCCGCCACCAGTGCAGAAATAGGGAACAGGTTCCATACCATCCAGTTCACGTAGTCACCACACACACATATATTTCCCATTCTCTAATTGGACGGAGTAGCTGACCATTATCAGCTGCTAGTAGTCTTTAGAAGTTCTAGTGTTTAAAATTGAATCAGGGGATCATCAGCTTAGTTAATAGAAATTCTGTCTGGGCTCACTCTCCTCTTTTGAACGAAAGCGATTTTACACTACCCATCACTTTTTAAAATACCTCTGGGACATTTTACACGAAGCAAAAGCAGTTCGATAACGTTCATCTTTTCTTAAACATTAATCACAATACATTGCACATATTTAAAACATGAGAGATAACTGGCAAATGAATTTCAATAACTCATCTTCAGAATCGGTAAATTCGCCTAAGGAGGGAAATGTTTCCATGGACGCTAAGAGACTTTACGATTTTAGTAGACCCATATCAGCACCACCAAGCGGCGAGTTTGGATTCGATGTAAGTTTCTTATATGGAAATATAGATACATATCATGCATCTCTTTATGTGTTTCATTCCAATCTCAAACTCATTTTGCATTTTTTTTCTATTTGTTCGGTTCGTAGATTTTGGGTTTAGACGACACATCTTTAGCTGCATGGTCTAATCATTTGTACAGTGGTAATTCCAAAACTCAAGGACTGTCGTACGATTTCTCACAAGGTAACGAGGGTGCGAGCTATGGGTTTTCTAGTCCTGCACGTTCTAAGTCGGCTGCGCCTAATTTCTCTGAATTAAAGAAGCAGCCAGATGCATCATCAGATGATGCAAACTATCTTTTCAACTCTTTCAACTCCATGAAAATTGGATCAAGTTTGAACCGCCCTGCATCCACAGGTATAATTGGTCATGGAGCGAATGCTTACAGAGATAGTAACACCTTGTCGTCGTCGTCATCCCTTGGTTTGACAACAAACCATGAAGGAATGAAAAGTTCTTTAGACCTCATTGAGGAAGATATTTCAAAGAATCCGTCGCTCGAGTACGGTTCGAACCAGACAAATCTTGGTTTGAGTTTATCTCGTCATTCTTCTAGTAATTTTGGGTCACAAAATTCTCTTTCAGATTCAATGCATCCTCATGATCATTATGCCATGGGTCGTTCTGCGTCAGGTCACAGTAACAATGATTTCTTTGGAAGAGGTCAAATTTCCCAAGGACAAAATAGAATAGGAAATCAAGTATTGGTGCGTTACGTTTTTAGAATTTGAACCATTGTTTTTCTAACTTCGTTGGTCTCACATCATTCTTTTTTAAAACTGTTTGATCTTCCAGCATGGTCAGATTCCAAGTTACGAATCCGCAAATTCGCTGCGATCAATGTCTTACCAGGAATCTACCACCACACAGGGATTTTCATCGGGTCCTCAAATGATGCCTGATCGTCAACAAGGATATGATTCTGGCTCTCAATCGAGTCTGTTCTATGATCACAATGTTAGAAACTCCATGTCCGCTCAACCAATGTCTTCCCAGGGAATTAATCACCCCACAAATCATGCAGTTTTCCCCACTGGACCTTATGGTCCTCATGTGACAACTCATTACCAGCCTCATCATTCCCAATTACCTTTCCAACAAGCTGTTCCCGGTATGGTTCACAACCATGACTCCAATGCACAAGGTCGTATTGCGCAACAACAGTACATGATGCCAATGCAAGGTGCATATCAGCTTCATCAAATGGCACCATTACAAAATGGACATACACAATCATTTACTGTTATAGATTCAAATGGTCGTCCCACCACTGTGAGCCTTCCAGTTGTCTCTTCTTCTGTTCCCGATGCGAATAGAAAGCCTGTTCATGCCCCCAATCCAAGAAATAGTGATAAACTGAATCGTAGGCAACCCCGTGGTATTGCAAGCAGTAAGAAAAACAGCTCTACTACGTCGCTTGACACTTCAAAACATTCGTTATCAAGTGCCACAATACAGTTGCTTGACGAATATCGATCTTCAAAAACTAGGAATTGGACAGCACATGATGTAAGGGGCCATATATCGGAGTTTTGTCAAGATCAAAACGGTTCTCGTTTTATTCAGCAAAGACTTGAAGTTGCTGATACTCCAGAGAAAGAAGTTATTCTCAATGAAGTTCTTACGTCCATCGAATGTCTTCGTAATGATGTTTTTGGAAATTACGTCGTACAAAAGCTTTTTGATCATGGTACAGATAGCATGCGGGTGAAACTGAAGCTATCGATGGTGGGTCAAGTTGATCAACTATCGAGACACATGTACGGCTGTCGGGTTGTCCAGAAGGCCTTGGAAACACTCAAAGAGTCCGACTTTGTCGATATAATTTCTGAATTTCACGAGAATGTGTTTTCTTGCATTCATGACCAAAATGGAAATCATGTGATCCAAAAAGTTGTTGAGGTCATCAGCAACAGAGCTAAGACCTACCAACTTGATAGTAGCGAAAAGGCCGCCAAATGTAGCAGCCAACTCAATTTCGTATTAGACTGTGTTATGAAGAACACAGTATCTCTTTCTTGTCATCCGTACGGATGTAGGGTTCTTCAGAGGATTCTCGAGCATTGTGTCGAAGCGCAGAAGTCTGCGACGCTTAATAGCATTCAGAAGTGTCTCCGAACGCTGCTTGACGATCAGTATGGAAACTATGTCATCCAACATGTCCTCCAGTACGGAAGAAAGTCTGACAGAGATATTGTATTGCGTATGATTATCGAAAATAATTTGCTTGTATTGTCGAAACAAAAGTTTGCGAGTAATGTGATTGAAAAGCTGTTGAAATATGGCAGCGCCGAGCATAGAACTGCAATTGTACGAGAAATGTTAAAATCTGCTGAAGACAAGACTGTCGAAAGTGGTCGTAGTAGTGTGGTTCTGCTCATGGTTCGCGATGCTTATGCAAACTACGTTGTTCAAACTACACTGGATGTTGCACCAGAGGGAGAGGATAAACGTTTGTTGTACCAAGAACTGAAAAATCACTCCGCTCAATTACGGAATTATACTTTTGCGAAACATATCATTACGAAGCTTGAAGAATCAAGCTCACGTAGGTTTGCTTCCTAGGTTGGGGTTCCGTATGCTTATGAACAATTTTAGTGTTGGGAGTTGCACATATATATTTTTTTGAAAGATATTGTTATAGATGTTAATGCACAGGCCTTAATACTGTGCTTATTGATAGTAAGTTAAGTAATTTTAAAAATTGGATCGAAGGGGCTTTATTACAGTCATTCTTCTGGCTCTTCAGTGTGGAACAATTACAACCACGTCTGAACAAATCTATGTATCTACCTGATGTTCAAGCTTTCTTTTTCTTCTTTGACTGTTTCTTGGTTGATACAGTAGTAGCTGTCTCTGCCGCCTTGATTGTACTCTTCTGAACGACCTTCTTTGGCTTGTTGGGAACCACCAAATGGAAAGGATTGAATGAAGGTCCAACAAATTCTGGCATTTGTAGAATTCCATTCAGCTGCATGAAAAGGCTAAGGAAGCAGATTGTGTATATGACAATGTTATCAGCTTCTACAAATGGTAATTTTAGAAGAATCATTCTCAAATATTCCCCAATGGGACCTTTATCGTGTGATACAAAATGGTACACAGTCGATACAAAAAATCCATTTTGGAAAGGAAATGGCATTCCTGCGCTATCCAAGTGTCCATGAAATCCTTTCCAAAAGAAAAATCCCATATTCCCAAGAATGGTTCCATTTAGAATGGGTCCAAAAATTGGAGTGGGATAATATTTAGAAGGGCTGTCCTTAAATGCATCATATGCGATATTCACAAAAGTGACAATTCCCATCATGCGAAAAAGCTGTGCTCCCATGACTGTCAACATTTTGAAAGGTAACAGTTTCATCAGCTTGTAACCCATATCGAACGGGGTGTAATTCACAAGAACGAATGCAATCATACAGAAACCAAAGCAAAGGTCATTGGAGAGCATGGGAGTTGGCCTTCCCATCCACATTGGAGCGAATAATCCTCCTGCATACGATGTCACAAGACCCTGTGCAAAGGCATGGAACCAATTCATCTTGCGCATTTCCGAAGACTTGGATTCTCTCATGTTCCTAACTGCCATTGCACCCTGAACGGACATGAAAAAGTTTTGAAATTCAGGAGCAAATGGAAATGCAGCCGTAAGGAACTGAATTACATAGTCTATGTAAACTTGAGCCATTGTGAATGAGTATCTTGTACACAAAGGTGAAGCTTAGATTGTGTGACGTGTATTGGAATGCAGTCACTTGTCACTTCTTGTGACATGTTGAGAATGGAGAGCAGAGAAAGATACTACGGTGACTCAATAGGTTATGAGCAAAGATACCTTTTCAGCAGAAGGCAGGATCTTTTTTTCTCGATGATCCTTCCGAAGGCAAAAGAAGTTTGAAACAACAAGCACAAAACACAGACATACAAGAAAAAGAGACCATGAGTGGAAAAGGAACATCATCAGGATCATCAAGTGGAGGATCAGGACATACATCCTCATCCTCTAGTGGAGCTGGGAGTGCACCACAAATCGTCTCCGGTTACCAGTACCATACGTACTCCCGAGGATCTGGTGGTGATCGTTACGCGTACATTGGAAAGGGAGACGATGGTACTCCAGAGTTTGTTGATTATGGGCCTAAAGGTGGACGTCGTTAAGTTTCGATGGGTTCTACCCATTTGACTTGGAAATGAAGACAAGAAAAAAGTTTTATAAAACATATATAAGAATGTTCAAGACAAGCATTTCGAATGTCGAATGTGTGGACCTGATTTCATTCACTATATCATGACTTATACAGTTAGCACTGTAATTCTATACATTTCACCTTTTTTAATGTGATCCCTATTCCGGCCTCCTCTAAGCGAGATAGTTGTACGAATTACCTTCGGCACTGCGCTCCATATATTCTCTTTCGATCAAACTCTCAATTCGTTTCTTGATTGTGCGGGGGTTTGGCTTGAAAAAGGCAAGTTGCGAGAGTACCTCGGCTTGTAACTGCTGATGATTGAGTGTCTTTCTAGCTTTCATGATTCGAACAATGGCCGCATCTATTGCAACACTCCTATCTTCTTCCACTCTCTTGATGTTATGTGACGCATCCAAAGAAGCCATGGGGATTCGGATTTTTCTCATATTGCATGTGAACTTGGGATTACTTATAAAAGTGTCTGTTTCACTGATTTTGTTGTTTGCTGGTGTTTTGATGACAACTTTGTACTTTCCACATGACAAGGAATGCAAAAGAGGTTTTAGTATATTTTCCTCAAGGTTCAACATCTTTCCTAGCTCAGAATAACTCAATGTATTGCCTTCATTCAGAGCGTTTAAAGCGATCGCTTGGAGGGTTGTAACTTGCAGATCATATGTCTTCTTTCCAAAAGTGGCCCGAACACTTGCATTTCCAAGTGTGTATACCCATGTGAGTTTTCGTTGCTGGTGCCTCTTATCGTGCCAATTCTTAAAGACTCCAATGCACTTTTGCATCTCATCTGTAATGACAACATCTGAACTTTTGTACGTTGGCCAGTATCCAGTTGTCAGCACTTGAACAGAAAAATCAATACCAAGATTTTGATTCTTAGCATGATCGTCAAACTCGCTCTTCTGATCGGAACCGACGGTTAAATCACTAAGCATACCTTCCATCTTCGTTGTGAATTGTGTACCACACTGCATTTTGAGCTTGGATATCATTACCTTTTCAGAATCATTACTTGCCGAACGCTGGTTCAACAATCGCTTTGCCAATTGATTACGGTAAATATCGGCAAACAGATCCTTCTCTGTCAGATAAGAAAAGAGCTGTACCAATTTCTCCAAATTGTCTTCCACTTCAGCCTCACTCAGCTTCTCCCCACCACTTCGAAGAATACGATCACAGTACGCTGACATGAATTCGGCATTTGTGTAATTACCAACGTTTTTGTTCACAAACTCAACAAATGCATCTTTGAGTGCTTTTTGAAAGATCGAATGTCCAGAAAAATCATGTTTGACAACTCCCAAATATTTTTCATGCAGAACAAGCAAGTCTTTGATTAGAGCAGGATCATCATTTTTATCCTTCTCCCCGGAATCCAACCGAGCTTGTCGTTGGTTTACAATTTCATGGCCTTTTTCTGAAATAAACTTCTCCACAATTGAAGCTATGGGAGGAAGTCCATGCTCCAGTCTTAAAAAGAGTCTATACATTCTTTGTAGGTCTTCCGACTTGTCATTCTCCAACAAAACGCGACATCCAGAACCTTCCTTTTCCAACAGTGTCTTTTCAGCCTTTTGCAATATTTCTTCTTCCACTACTTTCAACAGCTTAGATTCACTTGAAGGATTGAGATAATCATGCACACGAGTTTTCTCTTCCTCGAGTACCTTCTCAGCCTTGATTAAATAATCTGGCGTTGAATCACTTGCAATCCATTCTTCTCTCTTCTTAGAATAGTACTCTCTCGTAGATGTGAGAAGTGGAACCTCCAAGTCAAGAGTATAGCTTTCCAAGTTATTCATACCAATCTTCTCATACAACTCCACAATTGTCTTGATTAAAGTCTTATCAATGAGTGTACCCTCCCTTTCCTGATTAATCAGACTTAAAATTGCCTCAGTGGCATCTCCTTTAATTTCATCGTAGATATGTTCCTTAAAGGCACGCAGTCCAGCTTCGGATAGTGTTGGAAGGGAATGATGTTTGACAAAGAATCGATCAAGGTAGTAAAAAAATTTGGTCATCCATTTATTCATGATTTGATGGTTAGACCATCGAAATTGAAGTTCCTTGAGAAGTATAGTTCCTCCCTGAGATGTTTTGGCTCTAAGAGCGGGAAGGACGGTACGGGTGAGATAATTTTCAATGGTTTCTCCATGTCGATTGTATAGTTCTCGCGAATGATTGTAGGGAGACCTTTGAGTACACATATCGTAGCATGTTCTAAATATATTATTAAAATCGATTGATTCACCAATGAGTTTATTTGAAAGATATTGTGAAATTCAATAAATGACAAGAGGAACAGACACCGAGTGTATAAAAGCAACTTACGTGTAGACACGAATGTAATCTTGATTTCCAAACATTTTTCCAGAACTCATTTTGTTATCCAAAATTTCTTCAAGCTTATCGATTGCCTATTCATAATGAAATCATAATTAGATAAAAATCATTGTTAAACATGAAACACACATGAATCCAGTTGCAAATCCATTCTTAGAAGAAAAAGAAAGAAGAAAAAGGCAAAACATTCGGCATCAGTCAGCCTGTGACACAGATCCATCGCTTTCTCAGAAACTTTGGATTTACTCACATTCCTCTTGATTTGATTATCCCATCCATCCTCAAGGGTTATAATCGAAGGTCGGGATGCGCTCATTGTGGTTGTAAAACGGGTTCTATGGTGCAGATGAAACAAAGAGAGAGAGAGAGAGAAAATGAATTGGAGATGGAATTGGTTTTTTGGAAAAAGAGGAGAGAGTGCAGAGTGCAGCTCTTCGACAGTTAGGCGTTAGTAACCTCGGGTTTAATATTGAATCAAATGGTAAGGTTAGTACCGAACTCTCGTTCTGATTGTTCTGAGTTCCGAGTAAATCAATCAAAGTGAATGACGTTCTTTGATGGTGAAACAAAACAACAAAATTTAACTCTTTTGTTTCATGAAACATCAAATTGATATAAAATCGGATCGTTAAGTATTATTCAATTTTAAAAAAGTATGGAGTTACCATTTGCACTGAACGAGGAAGAGAAAGAAGATATTCCTACCACAATCTTGCCATCGTCCTCGCATTCCTACTCCAATGTCACCACGAACAATGGCTCCGTTTTATCATCGGTAGTTCCTCAGCAACCAATGAATCATCACAGCGGCGTTGGTCCTAATGTTCATGGTACTCAAATACATGAAGATATGAATGCTTCCACAACGATACTTTCGGGTGGGGCAACCATGTACGATAACATACATCAACACTTTTACTCCAAACCTAGTGACCGTGATTCCAATCGAAACATGCTGCAAGATAGAAGTATCCGATTGCCTTCATCACAGGAAGAAATGGAACCCTTGGAATTTCTATCTGATTTTGTCGATGTTCGTCCGTCTGATGTTGCAACCACTGTGAAAGAGGAATTGACACAGTATCTTTCTCATCATCATCATAATCAACATCCATCATGGCAACCGCCACAAATTGATATTTTATCACTTTTATTAAGTCATACCATTACATATGATTCAACTTCTAAACAAATCTCAGATACAAGAGATGACAATGATTTAGTAACCGTTATTGAACAAGCGACATGGAATGCAAATCAAGCTATCCATCTTAAGAAACAAGATGATTTATCGAAGGCTGCATCATCTCATTATACGGCATCCAAGATGTACAAAGATGCTGCTACAATATTGAGAGGAAAGAAAGATCAAGAGTTTTTATCGTATAGCTTGCTTGTAATGAGCAATGCTCAAGCCAGAAGTGCGGATCTACTTGTTAAGAATGGAGGTATGGTCAAAGGACGTGAATGCTTCATTGCAACGGTAGAGAAGGAAGCATCATCTGTAACATCTTCTCATTCTATGAATACTAGTAGTAGCTCGAGTGGTAGAAATGATAAAGAAGAAAGATTGCGAGCCAAGATTCGTGCCTCCATGGGAACCATGGAAAAAGATATGAACGAGTCCGTGTTTTTAGGGAACGTTTCAAATATTTCTACTACAAAATCTTCTACATCTGTACCATCCAATCCAGTGGTCAATGCGCCAATAAATTCAAATGTAAATGCCGTAGACGATATGATGGAGCTTGAAAAAGAATTGCGAGAGTTGGATGCTACACTCGATATGGGCGTCAAAATGTCTGCATCTGTATCATCACTTACCACAAAGAAGACTTTGGATAGTAGCTATATGGTGGTTCCTGGTTCTTCTTCCTACATGTCATCATCTGTAATGTGGAATTCGCCCGGGGGCGTGTCAAGTAGACAAACCCAACACCACCACCATAGTACTATTCCAATCAATGGTAGAGCAAGAGCCAATCGTGTACAAACAATGCTGGATGCTTCTACTTCTGGTTCTCAACGGTTACCAAGTCTAGGAAGTCATACGAATTTGCATATACATCAAATGCATTCGAATCAAAGTCCACTGTCTTCCAAGGTACAACATAATCCGAATGGTCTTGAATCAAGTTGGTGGGGAGGAGCATCCGTTCTTGCAGCGTCAACGGCATCACTTAGCAATAGTATGGTAGGTGTCCGACCAAACGTTGGTAATCAAGCTCATTATACAGCAACAGCACAAGAAAATACGAAACAGCTCATGAGATTACTTGATTCTCTGAAAACGTTGGGCGATGAAAATGCCTCGCTTTTACGAGAAGTAGAAGAGGCAAAGAAGGCTCGTTTAGAAGCAAAGGCTGCTCGAGAAGAGGTGAATAGATTCAAGGAAGAATACAATCGACGATTTGCTACTTTAAAGGCAGCTTTACAGAAGTCAAATCAAATGAGCGATCAAACTTCACAAGGGACACAAGTCCCACCTGTGATATCAACAAGTAAATTCGTCAAGAATCAAACATCGGCCGAAATCGAAAAACGGGACAAGTTGATACAAAAATTACAGGCTGAACTGAAACAAGAAAAGATGAACAGTAAGAAAAAAGATGATGCTCTACGCAAGTATGAAAACTTTTACAAGGAAGTAAAGGCTCGAAGTGAACAAAAGAAACGACAAAAGGAGGCCGAACAGAATGCTCGTCGGTAAAATAAAATGAAACTTCTTACGTGTTTACAATACAAATAAGATATCATCGAGCTATCTTATCGAACTCAAATCATCGTTTCAAATTATTAAATCTTGCTTGCAAAGCTTCAAAATCAGAATCAAATGTACTTTCAGTATTCTGACTCTGTTCATTGGCTTTTTTGTTACCACCAGGAGCGGGTGGAATGTAAATTTCTGGCTCCTCCAATGGTGCAATTGGCAATTCAGAAGTTGGAAAGATATCTTTATTCTGATCATTTTCTTTCTCATTCTTTGAGTGAACGACATTTTCGAGTTCATTCAATGGGGCCACGTTGTGA
>Ga0213868_10000363_pt1 | contig 42840 bp, 72 predicted proteins | sample PICome_9_FD_160087 | JGI IMG/M metagenome (GOLD analysis project Ga0213868, IMG submission 160087) | Coastal seawater microbial communities near Pivers Island, North Carolina, United States - PICO127 | ecosystem: Environmental > Aquatic > Marine > Coastal | place: USA: North Carolina...
TCTTCTATACTTTCGCCGTGAAAGTCACAGAAGTTCTCGGCATTGAGTTCGCTTTCGTGTACGACACATTCATACTTACCACCACGCCAGCACTCTTCAGAGATTGCCGCACGATACGCACGAACAATGTCATCATACACACCAACAAAATAAGAGTGCTTTTCTGGATCACCCCAACGATTCGCAATCACTGTAAAAATCTTCACCACTCAATCTCATGCCAATTAGTGTCTTCAGGCATCAACTCTACTTTATCACCAAAGCGTTCTTTAATTTGATTATACACGCCAGCGTTATTCATACGCAACCCGTAACCTCCTTGATGGCACCAATACACAGAACCAGAACTACCATAGAATCCATATAGATGTGCTTGTTTCTCTACACCCGTGATGCCACTGTTCATGCGCCAAGAGTCACCATCAAGATACCCACCACTCCAACCACCGAGTACCTTATATAGTGTTTCTTCACTATAAGTTATTTTCAACACAACCCAGTTGTCTGGTGTATATTCGTTCATTTACTTAACCTCTTTTTCAGGAGGAATAATGTAACTTGTAATATAACAATCGAGGTCTTGTTGTCTATCAAGGCGTGACTCTAACTCAACTTGCATACATTTTCTTCGGACTGGGCATAGATTTCTCATTCCTACTACAGCTTCGAGGTGTCCAGTGTCCATTTCTGCGATAGTCTTATACTGCAATGGTTGGTCGCCCTTTGGTCCGTATGTTCCCCACGTAAGTAGTTCACGTTGTCGTTCATGAGGCGCATCATCATACTCACTCAGGTCAATCTGATCATCGTGAATAGTCCGTCTCAAATATTCTAAGCCACCGTCAACCATGTATTCTTTACCATTGGCATCTGTATAAGTCACGTAGTCATGACGATGCGTTGACTCGATGATTGTGCCATCAGGCGTTTGTAGCGCGTTACGAATAAGTTTCATAATATATCCTCTTTGTTTCTATCCGACCATCCACTATCCCATTCACCAAATACTTTTGGTGCCTGTTCTGAAGCTAATAGCATATAGTATTCGCCTGGGTAATGTCTCAAACAACTTGCCGCTTCTTTTCTTATGGATTTTGGTACACGTGGTGTCTTCTTAGGATTCATTAAGTCAAGTAAGAATATACGAGTACGGTTAACAGCATTCCTTCTTTCATTTGGCATAGTCATAGGATAGCCTGCAATAAGTACATGAGTCCATAACCAATAACAAATCCAACTGTAAATCGGATTATTACGTTTATCATAGCATTACGTCTTTCATTTGGCATTGTCATTGGTTACATCCCTCTCAAATACACTATCAAATACACTATCAAATACACGATCGAATGCCCCATCATTAATAATTTGATCTACATATTCTAACGCGTCCACTAATTGCTCACGCATAGCAGCAATATCATCATAACCGGTCTCAGCAAGCTTACCATCCATTAATCTGTGCGCATCAATGTTGATTTTGCACACATCGGACAGACTTACATATGGTTCAACACAATCCTGATCGTGATCGCCGATAAATACGCCGACCATTACACCACGGCCATCAAATTCAACAAATGGTTCTATATCTATTTTCATAACCCCTTCTCCTCAAATATTAGATTTCCATCAAATAATCCATACGTTCTCTTATTAGTCACAAGACGATCTCCAGTAAATTCCTTAATGACCTCGATTTCGTTTGCTTCTAGATAACGATATAGGTCAGTAAGACTATTCCACTTTTTATTTAAGTGCTTTTCTTCAGACATTACAGTACCCACACATGGTTATAACGTTTTGGCAGATCATCACACGAGTATCTATCGTTTTCTGCATAGTTCAGAACCTTGACGCACTGGCCAGTAGAATTACTGAAGTGTACATCTGGTTGATCCAAAATACTATCCACGTAATTAACAACGACACTCAGAACTATCGCTCCAAACAATCCAGCTACTACTGCCTTTACTTTATCTTTTATAGTCAACATTATACAATCACCTCAACTCGGTTATCAAACTCGGTTATACCCATCTCGAATGGAACGATCATCTCAGTTCCGATTCGATCGGCATCAAACCCAGCTGAAGCTGTGCAGGAGTCTTTAACGAAAACTCTATAACCGTTACACATGTGCACCTGACGACCATTCATTTCTACGTACATGGGGCCTTTTTCAAGAACACTTCCGATTAGGTACGAATCTTCACGGTCATCCATAGGCTGGAAGTCAAAAGCTTTGATAATGTCGCCGACGTTAGCTGTATTTTCGAATTTTAACATATTTTATTCCTCAACTCAATTTATGTAACCATTATACCATAGGTACTATGTGATGTACACAATTATTTTAAGTTTTTTTAGAACATTTTGTTATAAGGAAGGCGGTTTTAATAACCGCCTGATTTGAACCAGCCTTTGCCTTTCAGCTGGAATCCCCCGGAAGCTCCGGGGGTCATGATCTTTGTAAGCTCTTCTTTCTTGCATTCTGGGCATTCAGTCAATTTATTGTCTGACATCCGTTGTACTATATCAAATTGATGATCACACTCTTTACATTTATACGTATATGTAGGCATTATTGTAGCACCTTTTTAATTCCTAAGGTGATGTTCTCGGCCGCATCTTCTGCGTAAAGAACATTCTTACCTTCATAATATTCATCAAGTACCCAGGATTGGTCCTTATATACCCGGATCCCATAGCCTACATCGTCAAAGTCCCAGACCTCAACTTTTAAGGTCTGATCGTCTGAATAAAACGTTTTAAATTTCGTAAGGCCGTAGTACATTCCTTTATATTCCATATTACTTTCTCTCATGCATCTCTTTTGTCATGATAAAGTCTCTTACAAGACCCGATCTAACAATATCTTTCCAAACAAATTCGACAACTTCAAAGTGATTCATATTATCTAAAATCTTTAAGAAGTCATTGATACCATCTTTGTCACCTTGACGAGTAAAATCAGATTGATAATAATCACCACACATAACAAATTTACAATTCTCACCAACACGAGTAATAATAGAACATAGCTCATGATAGTTACAGTTCTGCGCTTCATCCACGATGATAATACAGTCATTGAATGTCATACCACGTAAGTATGATGTAGTACAGAACTCTACTTGTTTGAGTTGTGTTAGTTTACCCCATGCTCCAGGATCACTAAACAGATCGTTAACGATAATCTGATACGGTAATGTGTATGCTGCTTCTTTCTCTTCTTGAGTTCCCGGGAGGAATCCCATATCCCGAGTAGGTACAGCAGATCTAACAATCAGTACTTTTTGGTATTGGGTTTTTTTATCGAGTACATCTTTTAGCGCTAGATATAAACTAATAAAGGTTTTGCCAGTTCCAGCAGAACCAGATAATACCATATTATTCTTTTCCCAACTTTTAAATACAATTTCTTGATTCGCAGTCATTGGTTCTAATTGGCTTAGATGATCTAAGTGTAAGCGCGCGGGTTTTGAATTATTCATTTTGTTCTAATGTTATCCTTTAGCCGTGGCGGTAATCCGCTTTTTATTTTATCTTGAACTTCTTTCCAACCATCTCCTGCTCTTGTTAGAGCACCAATATTACCGCCACTACTTAAGCTAGGAGCTTTTGTAATACACGATTCAAGGTGAGGATTTTCTTTTAGATATTCTTGTAGAGAGGACCATGACATAAATACATCATCTTCCAGCTCGCCAGTTTCAATGTTTCTAATACTATATGTTGGCATTAAACCACTCCGGTACTTCTCGTTTAGTCCAGGCCATAGTAAAGCGACCCTTCTTTGTTTTATAATAATTACGGTAAGATTCCACTGCATCTTCGGTCATACATTCGGGATTAGATCCCATGGCCAATTTAAACGGTGTTAGCTTACCATCTGGAATATTGTCAGGAATATTCACTAACCAACCTTTAAGTAATTTATCGGTTGCGTGAGTTTTCCCATACCTATATGTATATTCGTCGCATAGACCTAGAAAGTGAATGTAATGCCAAACATAATTAGCACGAGATTCCATGGTCCACACAGTACATGGGTGACCAAAGTGTACTGCTTTATAGAGAACATCTTCGCGTTCATCTGGTAACGCATAATATCGGCCATTGCGACCGGATCGTGTTTTACGTGTCTCTAGTTTGCCATCTAGCATCCGATGGGCGGTTGATAACATTTGCGCTGATTCTACAATCATTTTAACGACGTGCTTATCGCATTGTAGTTGCGCTGCTTTAATTGGATCATTGTCAAGTTTAAATATATTCATAATGTATATTATATCACACTTTAAAGAGAAAGTAAACCCCTTTCGAAGTTTACTTTCGGTTTTTTCTATCTATGAGGCCCTCGATAGTTCTTGTATATGTTCAGAAATGTATTCAATCTTTTTCTGTAACTTATACACGTGGGTGTCTTTACCTTTTTTCTCCATCCTGCGCTGATAATGAAGTATCTCATTCCTATCCCGCTTAAGTCGTTCGATCTCGTGTAACCTCATGGGTGTTTCTCCGTTAAAAGTTAGGTTTGATCATCATATAAGGTGGTAACTAATTATCTCATTTTGTTAAGTCTGGAAAAAGCGAAGGAAATGCTTCAGCACAAAGCGCCTTAGTGATGCCTTTATATCTTCCTTTCAGCTTTTTGTCTTTCATTGCAATAACTAGTTCAGCTTCACTTGGATGCACTGATTCTAGTATATTAATGAACATTGTTTCTCGACGGTTTGGGTTGATACGATCTCCCATACCGCCTTTAACGAAATACTTGAATTTGCGTGTTTGGGCATGCAATGATGATGGCTGGAACCCGACTGGTGCATCATCCTTTTTATAAGGGGGTGCTCCGTCAGGAATATTGAATTTGACTGATTCATCAAATCCACCTTTGATAATATCCCTTAATGCTAGGGATGTGTTTCTGCGTAGAAAAGCAATCTTTTCTGGTTTCGTTTTAATTCCTGCAGCTTGTTCAAAAATCTCAGAAATTAGTAGTTTTTTATTAGCCATATGTGTAAAATTCCTCAACACTATCAATCAATAGTTTACATCGTTTTTTAATTAGATAATTTAATACTTTCATCTTCATTGGCACCTTAGTGCTCTCAAAAGTATTTATAATATTTTCTCTCACAGTAACTGGTATTTCAGCAAGGTCAATAAGAGTTTTGTTTCGTTGGTAGTTGCGATATGTGTCATCATCCATTACCGACTTTAAATCTTCGGCATTCTCTAACCAAAGTTCAATCTTCTTCTTACTCACCGGTGTTTGACGTTTACCGTCAGTCACAAGAGTATCATCAGTAGATAGTATATTAGGAATACCGTCACCGGTATCACCTTTAATTACATGCTCGAATAGGTACATGCGAGGATTCTTATCAGTAACTACTTTCTTCTGCATAGGCGAAAACTGAGATACATTGCTGTATTTTTGCAATTGGATAAAGTCTTTGTCAGAAGAGATAATCATAACCTTCTCATCTTTACCAAACTCTTGAGTCTCCATTGCAAGGCTTGCGATAATATCATCGGCTTCACAGCCATCCATCTGAATAAGTTTATAAGGGAGGTTTTGACTGATCTCGTCACGTACCATATTGAGGATACGAAATATCTCGTTAAAATCAAGATCTGAGCTGTCACGGTTTTTCTTACGGTTGGCTTTGTAATACGGAAAGTATTGCTTGCGCCATGTATTACCTGCATCACAGCAGATAACCATGTTGCCGAATTCTTTGCGGTATTTTACGTTGTACATTCGAAGACTGTTGAGGATCATATGACGAATCATATTCTCTTCATTTAGTTTCTGTACAAATATATTGCTTAATGCAATTTGGTTAAAATCTACTAATATCATTTATTCATCATCCCATTCATCATCTAAATCATCATCATCATACGAGTGTTGCGCAGATATTTCTAATAGCATTAATCTAATATAATCCATTTCCTCGTCGAGAAAGTGTTTATACCCCTTGTATCGCAATAACATTGCTGTTATACAATTTAGCACAACCGACATATCTTTGGTTTCTATCGCATCAATATCGGTAAAATCCATTTTACTATATTCTGGAACCCATTCTTGCTCTCGCAATGCCGTTATTATTATGTCCAACAAGAAGCGGGACATGTCTACAGCGTTATCCTGGTCAATCTGTTCTTGATGGTACTTTTCTTCTAATTGGTTCTGCATGTGCAGAACCCGCGGCTTTACTGGAAACTTTACAATATTATCTTTCATAATGTATTATACCATAATTAGTTATATTTGTACACATTTATTTTAATATATTTTTAACGTAATCTTCCTTTAAAGCTTTTACATGCATTCCAGAGATCTTACATGCTATAATACCATTATAGTAGGAATCAGTTAAAAGTACATCCCGTTCAAATTGTTCCTTTGCTTCCATATAAGAACAATCACCCTTACTTTTACATAGATGTAGAATCTCTCTCTTGAAATTTTCTACACCGTATTCTTCTACATCATTATTAAGTCGATCATTAGATCCATAATAAGTCTGCCAATCGGATTCAACTAAAAGCTTCTTCCTTCGCTTCCGTGTCTTGGTGATTGGAAGTGTCTTGGTTTTCCAGAACCATTTCTTCCCCACGTACTTTTGTCCAGTTACCAGGTTGGTTATCAAATAAACAAAACCGTACCCGTCTTTGGGATTGCTGTCTGAGGCGAGATTGAACTCTTTGTCTTCGTATAGCCATTGTGTTGTCATACCTTTATATATTAGTTATCAAAATCAAGCTCTTCGCTATAGTCGTAAAGCTCTTCACATTTTTCGCCACACACTGGACAAAAGGCAGGAGGATCTTCAGTAAACAATATTGCTGTTCTATTATAACATGCTTCGCAGTCGATCTCTTGTCTTTGTGTTTTTGCCATTATTGTACCTTTTGAAATTCAGTCCAACCGCCAATGGATACACCATCAACAGTAATTTGAGGGAACGTTCTAGCTGTTGGAAACTTTTCAAGTAATTCTTCGCGGGTAAAATCTTCACCCAGCATATACTTTTTATATGTTACTGCCTTATCGATGTATAAACTCATACTCTCTGCTTTCTGAATTGCATACTTGCAATATGGGCAATCTTGTTTACTATAAATTTCAATGTGCATAATATAATCCTATAAGCTAAGTCCAGCTAAACCTTCAGCTGACACGTCTTGTTTTACCCCACCAGATATGTATGAGGTTATTTCGGTTTCTTGCGGAGCTACTTGAACGTTGCCACCGCCAATCCATTTTTCTGTCCACGGAAGTGGATTTGTTTTTGATACGGAATATGGGCAATGTATACTTAAAGAACGCATTCTCTTGCATCCGATAAATTCGATATAGTCACATAACAATTTCTCGTTTAGACCAATCATTGATCCGTCTTTAAAGAGATATTTTGCCCATGATTTTTCTTGTTCGATAACTTCGATATACATTTGAGCAACTTCATCCACACACTCTTCTGCAATTTTGGCCATATCAGGATCTTCTTTGACCATACGTTTAATCATAGTAGTGGAAGCTGCTAAGTGTACATTCTCATCTCTTGCTATCAACTTGATGATCTTAGCATTACCTTCCATCTTCTTCAGTTCAGCAAATGCCCATGAACAAGCAAATGATACGTAGAATCTAATACCTTCAAGAGCATTTGCTCCCATCATAGCCATATATACAGCTTTCTTATGGCCAAGTGAACCATGTCCTGCAGATATTTTATTACGTGCAGTAAGATCATCATAATACTTTGAGATGCTTTGTGCGCAATCTACTATCTCTGAGCTATCCATAATGTTATCAAAAACAATAGATGGATTAGCATACACGTTACGAATAATATGTGTATAAGAACGTGAGTGAATTGTCTCAAAGAAAGTCCACGTTAGAATCCAGTTCTCGACTTCAGGTAGAGATGAAATTGGCAAAAACGAAATTGCTGGATCTCTACCTTGTACGCTATCTAATAGAATCTGTCGCTTAAGATTACTTGTAAATATGTGCTTCTCGAAATCGTTAAGCTCATTGAAATCTTTCTTGTCTTTAGACACATCTACTTCTTCTGGTCTCCAAAAGAATCCCAGCTGTTTATCTGTTATCTTGTCTAATTCTGGGTATTTCAGCTGATCATATCGTGCAATATCCACAGCCTCATCTAAGAACATATTCTTAGTGAGGTGTGACTTCTTGCTAGTTTTACTTATTGCCATTAAACGGTATTCCCTTAATTAAATTTTACAGCTATCGCAATCTTCTTCATCTTCTATAATCGGAGGAGAAGTACCATCGTACGTGTGGTGATCACTGTCAGCAGTATCCCCAGCACCGTCGTGGGTGTTGAAGTAATAAAGTTGCTTTAAACCAAATTTGTAAGCAGTTACAAGATCTTTGATGAGCACTGACATAGGAATCTTAGAATCTTCAAACTTCGCAGGATTGTACGAAGTATTGACACTGATTCCTTGGTCAACGTATTTTTGTAGAATAGCACAAATTGCTAAGTAGCCATCCGGAGAGTCTTGGTCCCATAGGAGATCATATTTATTTTTGAGGTGGTGATACCCAGGAACAACCTGAGCCATAACCCCATCTTTACTTTGTTTATATGATACCAAGGCTCTTGGAGGTTCAATGCCATTAGTACTATTACTGATTTGTGCAGATGTTTCAGCTGGCATTAGTGCCATGAGAGTGGAATTCCGGATACCTGTTTCTCTGATTTGGCAACCCAACTCAGTCCACGGCATGCGGAGCCGATGCTCTATTATATTATCTACTGCACGCTTATATGTATCATTTGGAAATATTCCACGGGCATATTTCGTATCATCATTTGCACTTATTTTGCCTTTTTCTTTCGCAAGATCGGCAGATGCTTTAATGAGATAATATGACCATGCTTCGGCGTATTCATCTACTGTCTCATATGCAGACTCATCATATTTCATACCACGTTTAGCAAGGAAATATGCAAGATTGATAATACCAACACCTAACGGCCGGCGACTCATCGTAGACTTCTCTGCTGCTGCAATCGGATATTCTTGGTAATCAAGTAGTTCATCAAGACCACGAACCGCAAGGTTGCAATACTTTTCAAACTCAGCTGGATCGTTAATTAAACCCCAATTGATTGCAGATAGTGTACATAGACTAATCTCGCCTTCAGTATCATCATATGATTGTAATGGCTTGGTAGGCAAATCTATTTCTGCGCAGAGATTGCTCATTCTAATAGGAGCAACTTTAGGATCAAATGCACCGTGCTCATTTGCATGGTCTACGTTCTGTACATAGATTCTACCAGTATCTTTACGTTCTGTCAACAACTGTGAGAATGCTTCGACCGCAGTCATTGTTTTCTTACGAATAGACCGAGTCTTTTCATACTTCTCATAGAGTTCTTTGAACTTATCTTGATCTGCAAAGAATGACTCATATAGCCCAGGAACATCGTGTGGGTCAAAGAAAGTAATGTTGCCATTGCTTAATAGGCGTTCATACATTAGTTTGTTTAACTGAAATGCATAATCCATATGGCGAACACGATTCTCTTCGGTACCTTTATTGTTCTTAAGTACTACTAAATCTTCGAATTCATAATGCCACATTGGTAGATATACCGTAGCTGCGCCGCCACGGACACCGCCTTGTGAACAAGACTTAACCGCAGATTGGAAGTATTTCAAGAATGGAATTAAGCCTGTATGGACAATAGAACCATCACCCACTTGAGCACCTGCAGCACGAATAGATCCTGCACCAATACCAATACCAGCTTTTTTCGAGATATATCTTACAATAGATGTGGCAGTAGCATTAATGGAATCAAGAGAATCTCCGGATTCAATGAGAACACATGAAGAGAACTGACGAGTCGAAGTTCGAACTCCTGCCATAATTGGTGTTGGGAGTGAGATGTAGAATAGTGAGATTGCATCATAATAATCCTTAACATATTGTAATCTAGTTTCTTTAGGATAATCGCCAAATAACGTAGCGGCAACCATCATGTATAAAATCTGAGGAGTTTCATATATTTGTTTTGTATTACGGTTTTGTACTAGATATTTGCCACGGAACTGTTCCATACCAACATAGGTAAACGTATCATCACGATCGTGCTTAATGTGAGAGTTAAGTTCTTCTAGTTCATCAAAGGTATATTTAGTTACAATACCCTTATCGTAAACTCCTTCAAGCACATTAAAAGTAATGACATCAGATAATGCCCACGGTTCGTAGTTTCCATAGACTTCTTTACGAAGTTTATAGTTAACTAAACGTGCTGCGACATATTGATAATTTGGAGTTTGTTCAGAAATAAGTTCTGCAGCTGACTTGATTAATAGTTCATGTATGTAGTATGCAGGAATTTTATCGTATAACTGTATATTTGCTTTGAGTTCTATTTCAGAAATAGACACACCGGTTATACTATCGGTTGCCCACTCAAGTACCTGGTGTACTTTTTCCAAATCGAACGGTTGGAGACTTCCGTCCCTTTTTATGACGTTTAATATCATTACGAATCATCCTAAGGTGTTTTATTTAATATATGTATTATACCATGAATAACGGTATTTGTACACAACTATTTTTCAAGTTTTGCGATTTTTTCTTCTAGAATACGCAGACGTTCTGCGACCAGGGGAAATTGCTTGACGAACTTGGCGTCCTTCTTTGCAATCTCTATATCGTATTTAGTAGCAACATGTTCCATGAAAGCATCTAAGTGCTTCTGGAACCAGATACCCATACGAGTACCTTGCCACCATTGATAAAATGAGCTTCCAATAAGGGAGCCGAGAATAGATTTGAGGATAAAGTAATACATTATACTATATCCTCTTTATTGGCATCTACGAATTCTATATAGTTAACCATGGAGTGATCTGTTAATGCATCAAAGAATTTACCGCGTTTCCAACCAGCCCAGATACCTCTAAAAATGTCTTTAACTGCCTGCCAACCAGTCAAGTTTCTTAATTGACCATATGCATTAAAGTAATGAAGAGTACCATGGTGCTTAAACCTAAGCAGGCTAGGAGGAACTTTAGTGACAATGTCATTGTTGTTAACAAATCGGTGATGCTCGCACTGTACATTTTTGATAAACTGTCTTCCTCCGACTCTCGGGGAACCGAAGGTGTATAATTCTTTGGGTTGATAACGACTAGCACTAATTGTAGCCATAGCAGCGCCAAGAGAATGACCGCACATATAAACATTTTTTGGACTCTTTAGTTGTGAGTTTTGTTCAATTTCAGCAAGCACTAATGGCCATAGATCATTGACTTCTTCTTGGAATCCACCATGCACCTTACCACCAGCTACTGCACTATTTTTTATAACCTTAAGATCAGCCATAATATCATTGAATTTGGTTGGTTCAGTACCACGGAATGCAATCCATAAATCAAACTTATTGCGAACGATCAAACACTCTGCACCATCATGCGCTAAGAGTTTACATGAGGTGAATCCGAGCTTTTTAATGCTTGATGTATCTACAATAGACTTATATGCTAATTGCGCAAGTTTGGCTGCAATAAGGCTTCGTTCTCCAAGTGTACACTCAGCGGTCTTGATTTGTTTCTGATTCTGCTTCTGCTTTGGCATTAGTAGCTCCGTTAACTGGGTTAGGCTCATCATCATACGTAGTTACTTTTTTATAGTATATCACAACCTGCTTTAGTTCTTTGACATAACGTTTAATCTCTTGAAGATTATACGCCATCAACTCATAGTCACCGGCGGACATTGCAAAGAATACTCCGCCGGATTCCTTTTTATTTCTTTCTAGAAATTCTTCTAAATTCTTATCTGACACTACATACCAATATGGTTCCTTCAAATCGATACGTCGCGGCAATACTGGCTGAGTTATAGGTACCTTGATTGGTACTGTTTTAATCTCTACTGGTATTGACTGAGGTTTTAATATAGAACATCCACTAATTGTTAGGGTTAGTAGTGCTAAAGTCGCTGTCATTCTCAAGTGACTCAAATACATTCTTCGTTGCTCCATTGACTCTAGGTTCAATTAGCCCTGGTTTAGCAGCAGCTAGTTTAGCCAAGTCGTGTCTTTTAAAAATATTTAAATAGCGATTCATTTCAAGTTGAATATTTTGATTTTGCTGAATCATTTCATTTAATGATTCTGTTTGTACTGCATACGAATTTTGCATTTGGTTAATAGTATCTTCCTGAGTCTCAAACTTTAATTCATATGCTTTATTTAGATCTCTTAGAGTAATAAGTTCAGCTTGGGTAGAGGTGTAATAGAAGTAACCACCAATACCCATCATGAGCATCATACCAATAAGTATCTTACTTAACATTATTACGAGCTTCTCTACGAGCCATTATTCGTTCAACAAATTTACGTCCTGCCTTTGTTCTACCATCGTAAATTCGTTCTTTTTTCTTCTTCTTTGCTTTATCAAATTGAATATCGGCAGGCATTGATACTGCCCCGGAACCCGCAGAATTAGCAGCAGTTTCCCATACTTCTTTAAATGATTTCATCGTGAAATGTCTCCATTAGTAATATATATCTTCTGGTTAGTCTTGACATGATGCACTTCGTAAATATTGCATCCAAAGAAGGTAGCAACTGCAGGAGTATTTTTCTCAACAACAACTTTACTATTTTCTTTAGCAATAATGTCACCAGTGATAGGTGATGCAACATCAGCTCTTAATACATATGTGCCTTTAGATAAACCATGATCTGATTCATACCAAGTATTCTCTGAAATGGTAATATCGATAGGTTCATCAAAGATCTTTTCGAGTGTCTTTTTAATTTGCTTCTCTGACATGTGGGTATGCTCTTTAATTAAGAACAAAGCGGCAGCATAGGAAGCAAGTTTGGTTTTGCCAAACGGTAACTTTTCTAGGAGTCTTTTAACATTGAATACTAGTTTATGAAATACTGTATATGCAGATTTGTCATCTGATGATCTCTGAGATGGTGGTTTAATGACCTTCCCATTCTCATCGATTACTCCAAGCTCATACGCCTTCATTTTTTCCCATGGAGTCGTAAGAAGCTTAAGGAATCTGAACGCGTAGAATAAATCCGCCGAGCTCGAAATAATACCTTCTTTTAATTGCATTTATAGATTCCTCAATCTTTTAACTATAGTATCGTCCATAGTAACGTCAATCAAATCCGTATCCCGAATGTAATTTAGAAATAGCATGAATGGTTTAATGTACACCAGATGTGATTCCGGTATTTTAAACATAAGCATTCTATTCGTAGCATCGATTCCGAATACATTGTATAGGACGATAAGATGGTTGATGATCAATCGTTCTTGCAGATCTCCATCAACCTCATATCTTTTTAGTAGCCTCTTTAAATACTTAAATCGGCTTAGGTCTTCTTTAAACTCTTCGACGTCAACACACTCAGGATTATCATAGTGGTTAGCGGCGAAGAGAGCAAAGTTTTTGTTTGTTAGTGTGTCAAATATTTTCATCATATAGTATATATTACACTAAATTAATCGGTTTCGTTGTCAGCCTCATAATTGGCATCAACGTAATCAAAGAACTCAGCACGCTTGTCTTTTTCAAGTTCTTGAGGAGACTTAACGCCAAACTTTTTCAGAGCTTTTTGGAAAAATGCCTGATATTTCTTTTGCTTATCAGATTCTTCATTCTTAACAGATTCATTGGTAGAACATGCACCTTCATGAACTTCACCACAGCTTTCGCATACGTCCTGTTCTTCAACAACAGTTACATCATCAGGTTCGCCAGTACGACCGACTTTCTTGATAACATGCTTAGCTTTAAAATCTTTTTCGCCTTGAGCTTCCGGCTCTGCAACTTCTTTAAGACCACGTTTTTTCATCTCGGCAGCGACTAGTTTATCTTGCAATTTAGCAATCTTAGAACCAAGGCGTCCTGCTGGTTTACTTGCCCATTTCTTTAATGTGTCATCGCTCAAACCACTAATCTGATCACGAATTTCTTTTTCGCTACGAGAATCACCCATACCGATTTGTTTTTCGTATGGTTTATCTTTCATCTTCTCTTCAACTTCAACAGTTTCTTCGACAATGTTTTTAGCATTCTTTTTCTTAAAATCATGAACTGCATTATTAGATGCGCGGTCACCACGAGCAGCATAAACATCTAAATAAAGTTGTGCATGAGCTAGCGCGGTTTTTTCATCTTTATAAGATACTCCGCCAAGGTACATAGTATGACCTTTTTCAGTGTGGGTAACCATAGGTCGATAACCCTTTTTGCTTTTTTCAGCACCAACAGTGTAGTCACCAGCGTCAATTGCTTCTGCTATCGTACCTTCTAGAATGGAGGCAGCAGCGGCAGCAATATCACTTGAATTTTTATCAAACATATTCATTTTAGTATCCTTTTAGTTATTTTAATACCATCGTAGATATTGTCGCGACTGCTGCCGCTATTAGTATCCAAAATAATTTATTAATTGTATTTATAGTAGTTGAGTTTTCGTTCGTAGCTTTTTCAACTACATCTATTCTACGGCCTAACGAAATCATAGTTTCATTTTGCGCCTGTACACTTATCATGATAGCAGCAATCTTCTCTTCCGCACGGGCTAAAGATACTACTGCATCAGATAAGCGATCGAGTTTATCCTCGATTCGGTCTAATCGGCTGTTCTGACTAGGTTCGGCCATTTTTGTTATCTCCAGTCTCAGGTCGTTTCGACCTTTAATTAATCTATGGTATTCGCCATAGGGTATGGTTAATTCTACATCTTTATATAATAATATTGGAAGACATCCCTCGAATTGGAATTGCCAACCATCACCTTCTAAAACTTTTATGTGACGATCTTCTGGGTCACGGTGCCAATAGTACCCGCCTGCAGTACAATCGAATGTCCTTACTTTACCATCTTCAACGTAAGGTTTACCAGAAGTAGTTTCCACCGCCTGTTAGCCCCAATTCTTTAGCGTACTTAGGTAATCTGCATGACCAGTAACCAGCGCTAAGTTTATCTGTTTTAAGATCGCAGTTGTGTCTTGCCGCAAAGTTTCTTGCCGCGTCCCGATCATTAATCTTAGAAGTAAGTCCACCTTTTTCATCCCCAAACTCTATTTTCTTAATGTTTCCAGTCTTAGGATTTTTCACATAGACTACATACTTCTTTTTACCATCTGATCTTTTAGGAGAATTTAACTCCGGCTCAGAAGCTTCAATCATAGGGGAATCTAAGGGTACTGTAATGCCCTCATAGAGTCCAAAGTTTTCAACGACGTATTCTTTAAAGTCTATCATTTGTTTGCGTTTTTCATCATGTCGGCTAACTTAATAAGCAACTCTTTATCTTTATCAGAGATCTTATCAAGTTGCTTTTTCTTAGCAATAGTTTCCAATGACTTAGCCCATGAAGCAGAAGACTCTTCTACATCGGACTCTTTAACCGGAACCAACTCATCAGGTTTATGGTCCATAGTTTTGCTACCAACACCAACCTTAATAAAGTCTTTACCAACAGATAATACAGTAGCAACTTTGCCATCATGCTTCATCTTAACTTTAGAACCTTCAGGGAACTTAGCAGATAGTTTAGCAATATCACTACGCAGTGATTCATTAGTTTCATCGTATTTGCCAGCCATTACAGCGTGCATACCCTTTGCTTTTTCGTGAAAGGCAGAAAGTTTGTTTTGCATCCATTCAGGAAAGTCTTTATTTCCTTGGATGTATTCCATAATCTCTTCTGCAACATAACCAATAAACTTAGCTTGATCTAATGCCATACCAGCTTCATCTGGAGATGCAGGCATATTATCTTCTGGAGCTGCTTCGGCTACAACAGATCGAAATCCTTGTAATTCTTTAAATCTTTTCATTTTTTGTTTCTCCTAGCTAAGGCTTTCATATTTTCAATCCACTGCTTAGCAATGTAATTTTTAATTGGTCTTTTAACAAATTTTTGAATCTCTTTAAATGCCATATTCATGACATTGTCTGTAGTACCATTGTTATCTACTACAATAAAATTATTGCTGCCAAATAAATTCTGGAATGCACCAATATTTTGTTGTACTTTATTCCACATTTTGCTTACGGTATTGTCAGGCAATGACCTTTTACGTTGACGGTTTCTGTCTAATGCTACTTCTTCTGAAGTATTAACAAATATCATATAGCAATCGTATCCTGAGGATCTAAGTACTTCCATTTGTTTTTTGATCTTATCAACATCTTTACCAGTACCATCAAGGATTAAACCTAAACGACCTTGCATATACATACGCATCTTCGCAGCAGTGATCTTCTTAGCCTTTGCTCTTACTTCCTGACCGGCTGGTGAGAAGATAGTTTCAGGATCAAGTTCAAGATCTGCTTGCTTCATTTTTAATTCAAATACGTCATCAGAGTTGATAACCTTAAAGCCTAATGACTTTGGTATAGCTTGACCTTGTACATATGACTTACCAGATCCTGGACCACCAGCTAAAAATATAGCTTTAAAAATAGCAGGATCGTTAACGCCTTCGTTTAGCCACTCTCTAAAATTATCCACCGAATTCGTGCCCCGCTACTCTTTTCATTTGCTTCTTAAACTCTTCGAAATCAGGCTTAGTCTTATAGTACTTAATGGTAATCTCATCGCGTTCTTTTCCTTTGATTCTCCAAGAATAACCTTCGTCTTTCTTCTTAGGATCAGTTACCTTAACAACACGACGCTCAAAACCTTTTTCCCAGGTTTCAGACTTCTTCTCTTCAATCGATTCGTTACGGACTTTATCGGCCAAGTCTTTATCAGCACCACCCCAAGTTCCCTTAGATTTAGTAACAAAAGAATTAACTCGCGCATAACCCCATTGCTCTGGAGTAGTACCAGGACGATGCCCGGTTCTCCATGCAGCTACACCACGGTCGTATACTTTCTTAAGAATTGAGTATGGCATGCCAGTCTTATCAGCTTTTTTCTCTAGACCAGCTTTTGAATTTTCGCCAAACATTTGTTGATATTTCTTAGTATGCTTTGAGGGTTTAGTTTTTGCCCTTGCGTCTCCCGGTGCCGGCTTATATGCCGCAGGATCGTCGTCGTCCATTTTTGCTTGTTTCTTGAACTGGGCTTCACGCTTTTTTGCTGTAGACTTAGCAAGATCCTTATGATATGGTTCGTTAGACTTTTCAGCTTCCATCATTTCTTTAAATGATTTAAGGCTTGTCATTTGCCCTGGAGTAGCTTCTTTATAAGTATTAACCAATTCGTCAGTACCTTCTTCACCAGCACCAGACTTTTCGTCAATCTTTTCTACGGCATCTAACCAAAACTTTTTCTTTGAACCGTCTTTGAATTCAACCAATACGTGGTTAGTACCACACATGATTACTTCACCAACTTCATTAGTTTCTTTGATTGTTACAAGGTCGGATTCGATGAATAGTTTGCCCTCAATATATGCTTCACGTTCTTCAGAAGCAGGGGCAAGTTGAATATGTTTACGATGGTTATAAGACTCTTTAAGTCCCATAGCAGTACGTAAAGCATTGAATAGGTCTTGCGTTCCGGTAAATCCTTTCGGCATACCTTTTGCAAATAATTCCATGTCATTAGCTGCAGCAGCAGCTCTTAATTTAGAGGCTGACATACCAGTGACGTCGTCAGAATCTGGATCACGTTGACCAGCAGATACTACGTTAACTCCGCCTTCGAAGTTATAAAAACCGTGACGACCTTCAACGTTGTTATACTTATTGAGCAATGCATCGAATTCATTGAGGCGATCTTCACCAACAACCATAGTTGCTTTAGTGAAGCCTTGGTCATATAGCTTTACGATAATATCGAATACTGTACGAATATCAGAATCATTCATGATATTACGTGCGTATTTAGGGAACATCTTACGTAGGAATTTAATCTTCGTTTTGAAGTTTAAAGGATTTTTCTTAGGGTCATTTGATTTGGAAGCATAGATACGGAATTGACCACCGCGTGACAATTTCTTAATCGTATCGAATAACTTTTCATGACCATTAGTTGGTGGATTAAATCTACCAAATGCAAATGTTATTTCTTTTGTTTCTTCAGTAATAAACTGACCAAAGGACTTGTATTGCATTATTCATCTCCACCTTTTTTAGCGGCCAATTTAGCTTTATCAGCAGCTTTGACTTGAGGCAGAAGTTTCTTAGCCAGTTTATTGATTGCACCTTTTTTCTTATCTAGTTTCTTTTCTAGATCTGTACGTGCAGCAAATGATAGTTCGCCTTTATCCTTATCTTTAAGGATTTTCTTAGCGATCATATCACGTGCTTTTTTCTGAGCTTTGGTTTTGAGTTTTTCAGGAGAAGCAAGTTTCTTTGAGGCTTTCTTTTTACCGAGAGCAATCTTTGCTTTGTTTTTACGGAATGTAGCCTTCATCTTAAGACGTTGTGTTGTCGTAAGCGCTTCGTCCATATCGACCATTTCGTCGAATTCTTCTACTGTAGTGCCAATGTCATCATTGCGCTTACGTTTCTGGCGCATATATGCAATAAGCTCGTCTTCTTCTTGAGACGGATTGGCAATAATAAAATCTTTGAATGAGTACATGTTTTTATCCTTGGGTTCCATGTAAAAGTTATCGACTCGGGGAGTCCCAACCTTTAATAATATCTTTGCTGAAGTTGTTAGTAGAAAATTCTAATCTATCGACCAACTTGACAGCGCCACCTTCCATACGATCTATTGCAACAAAACCTTCGTGGTTGGTTACCTTAAATCCGGATGCAGTCTTAACGAATGTATTAATATTGTTTAAACTGTTTAGTTTATTTATAATAATTAACTTCGCATCTACGATAGAATTTTGCAAATCGAACACATTTTTTAAACTTTTTTTGTTAGAACCTGAAAAAAACTTAAGAATTTCATCACGTTGTGCGAATTTCCTTTGTTTGCCAGCATCAGATTTTAACTTATCAGCTTGTTTCATATATCGATCGTTAACATAATCGATTAGTCCGTCGACGTGTTTAGTAGTATTAGTAATGCGTTCGTTAGCTCTTACTTTGGTGTTGTTATATGTATTGATGATTAAATTTAATTCTTTATTTGATTCGATTTCTTTAAGAGTCGAACCCGCAATCTTATTGAAGATTTTACCTGCGTTAGATAGATACTTTGTACATTCCGCAGTTTCTGCTGCTGTCATTGTAGCAGTACCAGATACATCGGGCAATGTAGCATCTTGCATCCATACCTTTTTACTAGACTTAAGCTTAGGTACAATTTCTTTACCGAATGATGCTTTCATTGTTTCAAACGTAGCACCTTCATAAGTCGTATGCCATACTACACCAAGGTCTGCAGCACTAATTTGTTTCTCTAAGTCTGATCCAACTGGAATAGCATAAGCAATAGTATTTGGATGGAACACAACCATCTTTTGGCCGTCAATAGTTTCATTCTTTAAATCACCCTTAGTGAACATTATATCACCTTGGATAACATTAGTGATACCTAAATCTTTCAGTGTATCAAAAGCAACCTTTAGTTTAGCATTTAGATCGCCACTTGTATCAGCATCAATGTCCTCATGGTTCTTGTAGACCTTAGGATTGGCGTTAAAGATACCTTTTTTAGCAACAAAGAATTGGCCATCGCTTGGATCTTTACCAGCAAAAACTGCAGGAGCGCCATCCCACTTGACTGTCACATCAACCTGTGTTTTAGAATTTCCAGCCAACATATCACGTAACGAACGAAGAGCGTTGATTGCTTGTCGTGCACCTTTTACTCCACCATCAAGAACAAGATCCTCGATATGTGTCATATGAGTATTCTTTGCAGCCGCTTCAGATAGGTGTTGTTTAAATCTTAACATTATTCGTATACCTTTACGTATGTACTAGAATCTTCAGATTTAGATCCAGCGTAATTAATTAATTTGGTTATAAATCGATTTGCTTTAGTACCAGTATTTTTATCTATATTATAACAGAGATATAACGCACCGAGCTTAGCAGACACCCAACCGGCATCTTTAGTTGCAAGCTTCTCATCAAACTCTTCACGTGGAGTATTCTTATAGAAATGATTATAAAGTTTCCACATCTTTTCGATCGAACGCGTGTCTTTATTTCTTACGATCTTATTAGAAAGTGTTTTAATAACTTTATGTTCTGGAATACCACCACGAAATACCTGTTTTGCAGCATCTACAATAATACCCCATGAAGCACCACCGCCTCGAGCAGTCTTACCTTTAATTTCTACTTTGTTTGTACCTTGATATGAGTTGTCTTTAATTGTCATACTACCCACATCATATACGATTGTTCCGCCTTTAGAAGACCAGAAATCGCCACGGGTTGCTCCTTGTAGGAGAACCGAAGTTAACTTATGATCGTCAACATCAGGTGGAGTTTGATCGTTATAGACTTTAGCTTTACCGGTTTTCTTGACAAGCTTTAACGATATACCAACAAGTCGTCTTTCAGAGAATAGTTTAAGTATTGACGTATTAAGGCCTCGAACTGAATCTGTGTTGAGTTCAGACAATTTAAAGTCTGCAGCGGCTGCCCAAATATCACCAGGATTCCACTTATCATCACTGAACTTACCTAGGCCAGAATTCTTAAATGCTTGATTCTTTGCAAGGTATATACCGATCATAGTTTTAGAACCACGATGGAGAACCATATCTTTTTTGACATAGCCTTCTTTAATAATTAGTTGTGCAGAGAGGTATGATGAATTAAACCAGTTATCATCTACTGATAACACTTCATCTAGTGTAGCATCGACGTCTACTTTTTTATATGCGGCTTTAAGAATCTCATCATCTTGGAAGAATTCCATAGTTTGCATGCCGTGATCTAGCATTGCTTGGAGTACGACACATTGATGAGATTCTGTAAGTTTGGTATTAAGCGTACCGCCGCCGGCACCACCTTGTGCACCACCGAATACTTTCGATTTGCCAAGGTCATTTGAGGTAATGAAATTATCACCTTCACCCTTAAGAGCAATAGGAGTTTTTTCATTCCAGTTTTTGATTTGGTTAAGGGCTGATTCAACATCGACTACCATGAAGGTGCCGCCTTTAGCTAGTTCTAATGGAACACCATCTTTAACAAGTCTAGCTAAAATATCTATACGTGGTTCGCCGGTTTGTCCGTTAGGTTTAACCAACTGTGCCGGAGTGAGTTTAACTAATGATTCATTAACCTGCGTAAAATTTTTAAAACTACTAAACATTGAACTTCCCCTTATTAGTACTATTTATACATTTCGATTGCCTGAAGTTACGTTACCATCATCATCGATGTTAATAAATCCTTGTTTATGAAGCATTTCTAGCATAGTTTCAGCCCCGACCGTTACGCCTCGTTTATACTCGTAGTAGCCATAACCTAAAGCACAAACAGCACAAATTATAATAACTTCCACTATGCTCTCACATAGACGTAAACGTCAACTCGTTGTGCATCTTCTAATCGGCAGTTCATCCAGTCGACATGCTTCTCACCAAACTGAGTCCAATGAGTATACTTGTCAATGTTAGGATTATTTTCACCAAAACGACCTTTGAGTACCACACGGTACTTCTTATCATTGCTTGCTCTATTGATAACTTTTACAGTATCTCGGATCTTTTCGATCTCGAGCATACCGCCAGCGTCTTCATAGTTATAGGTTCCGATGTAGTTCTTAGATGTACGTGTACTCATAATGTAGCTCCAATATATTTTTCAACAGGTTTCAATTGAACAAACTTACGACGAGACTTAGAGAATTGCTTCATCGGCTTATTAAACTGGATGTACTCTTTAGTTCCAGTCTTGACATAACCAACAAGCTGGTCTTGTTCATTGAGGATATAGGTATGATTTGGAGTAGAAACTTCCCACTCGGTAATCTCTTTAAAAGCACGTAAAGCCATATTAGTATCCTTTGCTCATGTGTTCATAACAAGCCATATGAGAACTATTTAATGGCTCCCCGCAAATGCAGTGTTGTGATTCTTCGATACTCGGAGCGCCAACGATAGCTCGGACTTGTTCCTCCGAGTATCGTTGTTCTCCATCACGAATCGATTGTTCAGCCAGCATTTTCATTTGATCATCAAATTTATTAAATTTCATATTAAATACCTGTCCAGCGGATTAGATGAGGGTTGAAGTCGAACACATTGCCACGAGCAAAGTTGGTGGCAGGAGCACTCCACGATTTTGCCATTAGCATATCGCCAATGTTGAATGGTTGCTTAGTTTTGTTATCAATCGCTTTAGGAGCTTTCTTAACCACAAAACCAGCGACTGATTGGCGATCAGGGGTATCACAATCGCTTTTGACGATCTTGATAAAGTTTCGACCTTCTTCAAGGGTAAACTGGATTTGAGCATGGTCAAATCGTTTGTTATAGTCAGCCAGCATAGCAGCAGTAAGTTCTTCACATTTAGTCATTAGTTCATTCATAACAAAGGTTCCTTATCTCAATTTGTAGTAGTATTATACTCCAATAAGGAACCTTTGTACACATAAATGTGCGGCTTTTTTAGACCATTTTGTTATAAGTAGCCATTTCTTATAACTTTCCGGAATATCATCCGAGTTGGGTGGTAGGGAAGATCTTGAGGATTACCTCAGCACAAGCCTTAGCAATCTCAATATGCTCTTTCTGAGTACCATTTGCCATACGTAGCTGACAATAGTGAATCCATGACCGAAGGGTACCATTTACATACATCCGAGACATTGTTAAGCCCTCAGGCAGTACTGCTCGAGCTTGTTCTTTGGCAATACCATGTTTAATAGCCCATTTATAGACTTCATTAGCACAATCAATTACACGTTGCTGCTGCAGCTCCCACCCATGTGCTAGGTTCTCATCATCAACCTCAACAGAATTCTGACGATTCTTCTCATCCTGAAGTCGGCATTCACGAGTAACAAACGATAGATCTTTGGTAGGATCAGCGTATCGTTGACTAAACTCTTGAAATGAGAATGACCGGTGGCGTAGGAACTGACGAGCAATATCTCGAGTAGTCTCTACTTCCATGCATACTGATACCATTTCAAGAGGTGACCAATGTTGATGTTTAACCAAATAGTTAACTAACTTTTCGGCAGTGGCTTCATTGTTCTGATTAGATGGATTGGATACCCGTGCACAATATGCCACAATCTGCAGTAGATCATTCTCTGGGATAACCGACTCTTGACCTTCCGGAAGTTGCGAATACGAAATTAGATTAACGTTCAACTTAGCCTTCCTTCTTTAACATAGTGAATACACCATAGGCTAAACCAGCCCATGCTAACATCTTTGCAATACCACCAAAGAGGATTACAGAACCACATACAGCGATCAATGTAATACCATCTAGAGTAGTTCTTTCGGTGAGTAATTTTTTAATATAGTTCATGTTTGTCTCCTAGACATTAAAATTAGAAAAGTCTTTTCTTTCATTATCACCCCATGTAGCTATAGGACCTGTATCCTGGCTAGATGAGTCATTCATAATATTTTGTTGAGCAGATTCCTCAGCATCATATAGTTTCATTTTACTTCTATCAATTCCAACGACGAAACGCTTATGCTTTGTTGGATCATTATAACGATTCTTAAGTTGCTTAACCATCACTTGATCAAGTTGTTCCATTTCCTCGGTAGATATAAGGGCAAACATTAAGTCAGCCGTTGCTGGTAGACCGAATGATTCTGAAGTATCTTCTAGACCGACATCTGTATTCGAAAACCCAGATCGAGTAGTCTGAGTCGCAGACACAAGCGGAACATCAAACTCGACTGCAAGACCACGAAGTTCTTCGGCAATAGCTTTAATATATGTATAGCTATTGATCGAACCGCCCATTGCTTTCATCCGAGATGAAGAACAAATATTTAGGTAATCAATAAAGATAATATGAGGCTTAAAATTCTTCTTAAGCTTTAACTCATTCAACAATGCTCTAAAGTGACCGGCATTAGCAGAACCAGTAGGATATTCTTTTACGATTAGCTTACCCACACCAGCCTTTGCGATCTTCGCAATCTTACCTTCAAACACATTCTTAGGTAAATTCTCCAATTGTTCAATAGGAACATCCATCAAGTTAGCATCGATACGTTCCGCAATACGTTCTTCAGCCATTTCCATGGTAATATACAAAACATTACGATTCTCTTTAAGAGCAGCAGCTGCCATATGACACATGAACAACGACTTACCCACACCCGTACCTGCAAGACATATATTTAGTGTCTTATTGGGTAAACCACCTTTAGTAATCTTATTAAAGTAATCAAGGTCAAAGGGAATACGTTCTTCTTCACGATTATAAAATTCAAAACGGTCTTCGGCATCATCGATGTAATCATGGCCGATCGCCTGATCAAAGTTGACACCTAAAGCTTTAGATAAAATCTCAGGGATGGCATCATCATTAAACTCTTTATGAGAACCATCAATAATTTGAATTGATTCCATAATAGCGGCATAGATGGCTTTATCTCTACACCACTTCTCGGTTTCTTTAACAAGATATGACGTATCCACATCAGTCTGGGTGTGTATCTCATCTAGAACTACCGAGGTAGCAGTTAACAAATCACTGTCTGCATTTACCTTCTGTAGTTCTAGCTGAAGTACTTTACTTGTCGGAAGCTTATTATGCTTAGCGACAAAGCCAACAATCATATCAAATACTATTTTACCTGGGCCCTCAAAATACGAGGGCTGCAGATACGGAATTACTCTACGACAAAACTCATCATTATTTAATAGATGAGAAAGTATGTGCGTTGATAAATCATTCCTCAGGTCGGCCAATGCAATTCTCCTGTTTGTCCAGTTGTGTTACAATAATGTAGGTTAGTACGTCGCCAATGTATTGGTTGAACAATGTATCTTTTTCCAATTCATCTGGCTGGTATTTACCTGAATCTTTAATATTATAGTTGAATTTCAATTTAGCATCTTCGTCAAGCGAACCTTCTTCTGGCATTGATATTGATACAGCACCGTACACTAGGATAACCCCATTGTATTCACCACCATTCAATTTTACGCCATAGAAGTCTTCGCTTAGATTTTCTACTAGGCTGAAATCATCTTCAGATACACCATTATAACTCATTTTTAACGCCTTGTACATCATTATTTACTGGAATTTCAGGATCAAAGTCTACAATAGATTTATGACCAATTTGGTATTGCTTAATGAGAAACTCTTTAAACTTTGGATTAGCAAGGATTGGTTCCCAGAATTCATCAGTACGGGTTTGTTTTTCCCTTACTTTGGGTTCAACCATTTCGCCAGTTTCAGTATCGACAGCATTGTACCAACCATTAGATGGCTTAACAACAAAACCGCCAGCGAGAGCAACATCAAGCAGACCAGAGTTACGTTCCACGCCACCATCCCAAGACACAGATACAGGGATTTTAGATTTCTCTTTAACGTATCGAGACTTCTCAACATTAATAATAAAGTCATATCCGGTTACCTCTGTACCAGTTTTGTTCTGACGACGGCCAAGGATCCAGATATTATCGGCCGAATAATAAATCCCGGTGCCACCAGATACCACAGCTTTAGGGAATAACCCGATCTCTTGGTATGTGTGGTTAATTGCAAGCATTGAAATATTCTTCATAGTCAAATATGGAGTAGCCATACGGAATAGACCCTTAAGAGCTTTAGCACGAGTCATATCAGCCACAGACTTTTCATTCAATGCATCATCTAGTTCTTTCTTAGATGCTAGGTTACCAATAGAATCAATTACAATAATGACTTTATCGCCACGCTCAATAGCTTCTAATTGACTAATCATATCAAACTTAAGTTGCTCAACATCAGTAATCGGTGTATGTAGTACACGTGAAATGTCAATACCAAATGCTTCAAAGTATGATTGTGGTGAACCAAACTCTGAATCATAGAATAACATTACAGCATCTTTGTGTTGCTTCATATATGCACCAGCCATGAGCAAGGCAAATGAAGTCTTAAAGTGCTTAGATGGACCAGCAAGTACTGTTAATCCCGCAGACAAGCCACCATCTGGATCTCCTGATAAGGCAACATTCACCATAGGCACATCGGTTGCAACCTGATCTTTTTCTCCAAAAAAAATGCTATCAGACAATATGTCCGTGCCTTTAATTTTAGAATTCTTCTTCAGTTTATTCATTATAGACATTATAATCTTTCTCCGCTTTGTTTGTATAGTGTATTATACCATGAATTCATCTAATTGTACACTATTATTTTTAGTTGGTTTACCTTGACGTTGTTCCCAACCAGATACCCAACCAGAGTTGTTTGTAATATCTTCTGGAACATGATCAAATGTGGTATCACTACGTGGTACATAGTTTTGGCCGAATCTTACAAAGTCACATAACACATCCTCATTATCCCGCGGTGTACCTCCTATGCGTTCAAGCAGAATATCCATAAACTCATCAGTAGAATAACCACCACTTAATACTTTCATAGATCGTATTGCATTATTGCCAAAGTATCCATGCGACATATGATCTACCAGATCCTTATGGTAATCACCTAAGTCGTATGAGAATGCAGCATATACAAAGTTGAATCTCTTATGACCTTGTTCGAGGTTATGTTGATTAAGGTAGTCTACTATTGCTTTATGATCCTTTTTACCACCAGCATGAAGCCATTCGATAAACCGATCAATCAATGGTTCTAGTTCATTTACCATAAAGTCTAGACACGTAACACCTTTACGCGGGGAAGGTGGTTGGTTACCAATAGATGTAAATAGTGGTTTACCGTTACCTTTGATGTACGTCATATGTTCTTGCATATCTTTTATGTCACGTAGGTTACCCCAATGCTGAATTGCATTATTACGGTATCCGTGGTCTCGGGTGAATGATGCACCAGAACCTGTTATACGATGGCACAAATAGACATAGAACCAAGTCTTTAGATCCCATGATGTAGTATCATACCCTTCAATCAATCTTCGTCGTGTATCATCTTGGTGATGCCACTTTGGGGTATTTGTCATGAACTTTAGGTCTTGTATAACATTAGAGAATCCAGCAGCATTACGGCTAAAACAATCGTAAATATCAATTGACTGCATTAACGGATCATTGACAGCTTTATCCGCTTCGGGACTATGATATGAAAGCTTGCCCCAGTTACTATTATCCTGTAGCCATTTAGCTCTAGGATAATAGTAATCAGCTAATACATCCATAGCCTCTTCGTTAAGCCATTTCTTAGTCATTAATTAACTCCGATATGGTTTGAGCAAGGTTACTGAACCACTCTTCATCGTGGCCTCTTGTTGTTTCTGCAGCAGTACCAATACGAATACCACTTGTCTCAACAAAAGATCGAGGATCATTTGGTATACCATTCTTATTCACGGTGATACCATTTTCTTCAAGTAGATCAGCAGCTTCACGTCCCGAATATTTGCTATTACTTAAGTCTAACAAAATGATGTGTGAATCCGTTCCACCAGTCAGTACTTTGAGTCCGTTCTCCATAAATACCTTACTCATTGCCTGGGCATTACAAATAACTTTCGCAGCATATTCTTTAAATTCAGGAGTATTCGCCTCAATGAATGCTTGGGCTTTAGCAGCAACAATATTCATTAACGGACCACCTTGAGTACCTGGGAAGATAGCACTATTAATCTTCTTAGTGAATACGTCGTTATTCCATAGAATAATTCCTCCACGTGGACCTCGTAATGTTTTATGAGTAGTAGATGTGACAATATCAGCATAATCGCATGGATTATCATATACTCCACCAGCAACCAATCCTGAATAGTGAGCCATATCAACAAGAAGTAATGCACCTACCGAATCAGCAATCTCTCTAAATCGTTTCCAATCAATCTGTCGAGGATATGCTGATGCTCCTGCCACAATCATGTCTGGATTATGAGCTTCTGCCATTAAAGCAACATCATCATAATTAATTAAACCATCTTCACCAACACCATATGAGTGAGCTTCATAAATCTTACCAGAAATATTAACTGGTGCACCATGCGACAAATGTCCACCACTTGCCAAATCCATACCTAAGATAACATCACCAGGTTTAAGGAATGCTTGATATACCGCAGTATTACAGTTGGCTCCAGAATGTGGTTGCACATTAGCAAAGTTCACACCATAGATTTCTTTGAGTTGGTTAATAGCCAATGTCTCAATTTCATCCATGTGCTCACAACCATTATAGTATCGCTTACCTGGATAACCTTCAGCATACTTATTTGTAAATACACTACCACATAGGTCCATTACTTCTTGAGATGCAAAATTCTCTGATGCTATTAACTCAATTGTAGAGCTTTGTCTTTTAATCTCGGAGTCTAATATTTTTCTAATCTTTGAGTTCATTTTTTTTCCAGTCTCTGTATGAATTAATTTTATCGTATATAGTTTCGTCTTCTGGTGCAACTTCGTTTCCTACGTTCCAGAATAATACATCACGATCTGGATTATCCTTTTTGAACTGAACCGCAGGAGCCCAACCTTTTGCATCATATTCTGCTATACATGGAAACGGTGGCATATCTTTAGATTTAAGACCCTGGGTGAATGCTAGTGGATGGCTTATAATTCGATCATGACCAACCTCACCTGCTTTCATATTACGAGCAACCGCAACACCATGGAACGTAGCATTAGGCCATGCAATCTGTAATGCACGATGAAGAACACCAGTGGATAGTACAGTCCATACATCATCTGGCTCTGGAATCTGTGATGCTACTTTTACGAATCCAGCCGTAACCATTTCATGCTTAAGACCTAATGGAACAAAGTATGCATTGGGTCTCTCATCTGCCCATTTCTTTGCATGGAGATTCAGATTTGGCATTGCGGCAATACGTAAGAAATCTACTTCAGCACCGCGTTCAATACATGCAGCTTGGTGGGGTGATATTTTTTTAGAGGAAGGCATCCATAGCATTACCTTTTTATTATGACGTTTAGCTACATCTAAGATTGATACACCAGCAAGACCGAATCTTGGTTGGCAATATACAATAGTATCGATATGCTCTGGAAGTGAACTAATAAGACAATCACCGCCTCTTACTTTAGATCCTACAAGTAAATCATCTCGTACTACCCGTACGTCATCATGCATCTTAACAACAGGTGCTGGATTAGGATCTGTCCAATCTTTTGCTAAATTAAGATAATATTCTTTGGCATCATGCCTATCAAAAACTCCTTCCATCATAAGGTTATCAACATCTTTATTGATGTTGTCTATCACATGGTTATTATGCGCCAAGTGCAGTTACTCCCCAATCGTTACTTCTATAAAACGGTGGAGCAATATGGAATGATGATCCATGCTCCATGAATTCTTTTGCGTATTTCTCAGGATCCATTGTATACCATTCTTTCGGTGGCATCACGACTTTTCCTCCAGACTGTTTATATAGCTCATCTATAAAACGATTAGTCAGGTCATAACGTTCTTGCCATGATCCAAAGAATGGTTCTTTTTTATAGAATCCAGACTTAGGTATACGTCTTTCCTCGAACTCAATTGGAACTGGAGCAGCATAGTACACATCACAATCGTTAGTAAACTCTAACGCTTGACCCTGATTGACGTATTCACGAATCATACTCTCGAGATTTAAGTCTTTGTGTCTCAATAGATGATGACGAATATCGATAGAACCAAAGCATAATGTGATATTACCCTCAATATGTTTGTCTCTGAACATCGTACTAAGGCCTTGACGTAATGCACCATGTAATGTTTTACCATCGTTACGGAGAACACAATCATTATAACGTGCAAAAGCAATAGTATGGGAATCACCTAGAGTAATCCCATCCATTTGAAGATCTTCTTGTTTGAGAGATCGAGTATTGGCAAAGCGTTTAGTTAATGCATCACACCATTCTTCAGTAATACCTTCATAAGTTGAAGCAGCTCCAATACGCTTACGGAACTGTTCTCCCCATTGTGGCATATCATGGTCAAGTGATATTACGGTTTTGCACGAGGCAATAATATTAACTTTGTCATATACTGACTTATCAGCACCACCAAAAAGGTTTAATGTACCACCAAAATTAGCACCATGATCGATATAGACTGTATCGTATTCGGTAACTTTAGGGGTACATTTATGGTTTATATCTGAATTTAGTTGCCTATGCCAAGTTAATGTCCATCCTTGTACATGGGACTTAGGGTTAATTGGGATATTGCTGATTGGGTTCGTGATCACTGAACTCATATTCTACTCCTACTTCATCAAACATCGTCTTTGTTAATTCCCAAGATTCTTTCCAGCGTTTTTCATTAATATCGGCATTAGCCATAACAACACGTTTAACACCAGTCTGGATAATACCCTTGGCACATTCTGAACATACCGGAAGTCCTACGACGTATATAGTTGCTCCATCCAAAGAGACTCCAGTATATGTAGCATTATAAATTACGTTCATTTCGGCATGAACTACATACTTGTATTTTTCATCCCGGCAATGTAACCGACGATCCGTGTCGGTTATGCCTCGAGGCAATCCATTATAACCCTGTGACAACACTTGGCCTTTGTCGGATACTGCAACAGCGCCAATATGCTTAGATGGATCCTTAGACCAACCGCTTATACTAGCAGCTAAGTCCAAGAACCGTGTATCCCATTTATTATTGGTCGTCATTGAGTTTATTTCCATAATAATCGTGGGTACCAGATCTCCAAGCTTTGCGTCTTGCCTCTATGTCTTGAGAGGATACTATAACAGCAAATACCATAAATGCCATAAGACCAGTACCGCCAATAACCAATATTACAAATCTTAAAAATTCTAGTACCATGTCCATAATATTACTCCGTTATGCCTGGATATTTGTCATAGATAATGTAGTCTAACATGCTTTGTGCATCAGATACTTCAAATGGATCGATAGGATATAAATCACCCGGGAATTGATCTTCCGCGAATGTATCGATAATCTCCAGATCATCAATAATCATAGAATAACGCCATGAGCGCTTACCGAAGCCGAGGTTAGATTTATCTACTAACATTCCTAGAGCTTGTGCAAGATCGCCATTTCCATCAGGAAGCATCTTAACGTTTTTAATACCAAGATCTTGTGCCCATTTGTGCATCACGAATGCATCATTTACTGAAGTACAATATACTTCATCAATACCAGCATTGATTAATTTATAATACAGTTCTTCGTATTTAGGCAATTGTTGAGTAGAGCACGTTGGGGTAAATGCCCCAGGTAGACCAAACAATGCTATTCTTTTGCCAGCGAATAAATCGCTAGTTTTATTAATCACCCACTTGTATGGATTAGGTGCTTGAATAGTATCATCACGTTGGCGCATGTGAAGTGTAACATCAGGGATTAAATTCTTAAACATTTTTAGGTTCCTCATTAACTAAATTAAAGTGTTTTTCATATACATGTAGATTTTGGACTTGCCAGTAGATATTACCAGTTTCAATTCCAAGATCAGAAGCTAACATATGCAATACAAACGATTGCCATGCATAGTCGTTTTTATATCCAAAGATTACATCGTTTGACCGCATTTGTACTACGCAATGTAGTATTTCATCACGGATATAATATGTTACTGAATTTGTACAGATGAAATCATTTTTGCCGTTTTGATTGTATTCTTTCCAGATAGATGGACGAGTATAGATCATTGAACCACGACGTGAATCAGGGTTATCCTGCAATTCAGCAAACACATGTTCATATTGATCAAACAAAGATTCAGACCAGATTAAATGACCATAGTTTGAATTGATTTCACCATGTTGATTTGCTGTCATTTTCCAAGCAGCCGGTGGTTCTTTTTCACCACCATATATGTCATTGATATTAGTGGATTCCATAGAATACCATCTAATCTCTGATTCTACGTAATCTTTATTGACGGTACCAAAGATTGATTCTTCATCAGCAATAAATGATGCACCAATAAGTTCAATAGTCTTACCACCATTACGATCGGTACAGAAGTTTTCTGATTTTAATTCATTAATAAAATATTCACGAATACTTGCTACGTTATGCATTATGTTGTCTCCTTGGTGGAAGTATATCTATCGTCGACTTCTGGGTGTTCGATTTGATGTACCATAAGAATAATAAGCTGAGTTGCAGCATGGGTTAGGTGTGACATGCCAGACTCTGGATCTAGATCTTCACCAGAATGCCATGCGTTGAGGTGGCGTTGAATGGATGAATATGTACGTAACCAGCTCGTAGAATCACCATCTTTACGCCAATTGTTAATGCCATATTTGTCTGCACCGAATCCGAATACCTTAGCAATTTCTGTAAGGGCTTCGGGTGGAATCAGAGCAAATTGTGGCTTACCTTGATCGAACTTTGCCAATTGTTTCTCCTTCATAATAAAGATATATTATAACATGGTTTTGAGTGATTGTACACACTTATTTTAATTTAAATTTGAATCTATTATCTTTGTTGAGTTTAGCTAGTGCTTCCTTTGCATCAACTATACCCAAGATTTCGTACTCAACTTCCATACCTTCGGCAAGCTCAGTATAAAACGGTAACCATCTCCATATAACTAGCTTCTGGGTTATGTTCTTACGGATTACCCGTTGAATAGCTTTGGATACATGTATACCAGCTTGACTGTACATCTTGTAGTCTAGATTTGAATCCATTTCATAGTGGTACGTATCGTATTCCCATGATTCAAATAGTTCTTGTTCTGGATCAATTTCAGACTGGTGATGCTCAGGAAATTCAGCATCAGCACCAAAGATACCAGCATTAAACTCTGGTGCCATTGTATTACGATGCTTAATGAATTCTGCAGTAACTACTGCTTTGTAAGTTCCGATCATTTATTTTCTCCGGTAGAATATGTGATCACCGATAGGGCCGATGAGTGTCATTTGATTACTAGATGCCCAATATGGATCTACGTAAGTAGCGTGATAGTGAGTTGCGCCTTCAGTGATACCAGTATAAACTCCACCATAAATCATAGTATAACTAACTGATAACGAATCATGCCATGAAGTTTCATTCGTTATTTCATCAGATTTGCCATCGCAATACCACGAGAACTGGCATTTATGCTTAATAGGAACTTCTTTTCCTTGGTCTAACCACCACTTAGATAGTTTGGCTTGTTTGACAACACCACAGATTGTATCTGGATATCGGGGATCTGCAACTCGATTAAGTACTACATCAGCAACTGCTAATTGACCTGCATAGTTATCACCACGTGCTTCATGATATATGTTTTGAGCCATACAGACAACTTGATCGTCATCATAGGAAAGCTCAGTAAAGGCTTGAGCCGAAGGCCCTAGTAGTGCAATAACAGTAAAAGTAGCTAATGATTTCATAATATATCCCTCAACTCAATTCATATAACCATTATACACTAAATATTTAGTGATGTACACAACTTTGTTCATTTATTTGAACAAATGGGTGACCAGTTGGTCACACCATAATACACTATAACCCTATTAGTGACCAGCCGTGATTTGCTATGGCATTGAGTATGATAAAGATACAAGTCGCCATATGAGTAATCCACCAAATAGTCCTAACACCAGCAATAGTATTAGCTTGTTTATCTGTCTCACCAACTTTTTCACCTAGGCTCTTTGCCCATATTCTCCACCATTTGCTTATCATCACGGCATTATCTCACTTAAAGTTTTCTTCTGATGGTTTCGTATGCCAGATATTCGTAGCAAATACCTTGCGTACTCCAGAAGTTGTTGTAGTTACCTGGTGTGGTAATCCACTAGGGAATATGATTAAGCGATTAGGAAGTGCTGCAATCCTTTCTGCTACTCCATTCTCATCAATAATCTCTAAGTAACCACCCTCAGGTTGTTCATCATGTGCATAAAGCACTGAACCAATTTTAGGAACACGGACTTCTCCGGTTTCTCTCCAAAGATATTCATCCTTGTCATAATGGAGAGGTAAGTCCGGAGTTCCATATCCATCAGCACTCATAATATTTGTCCAATGTTCTATTCCAGCAAATTCACCAAGCTCGACATATTCTCTAGCATCTATATACATCCATATATGAGCTGCGATCTCATCCCAAACACTACGGGTAGGTTGGTCCATTCCAAGCCATTCATAGGTCTTAGGTTGATACCACAAGCCTTCGTACGTGAATTGCTTCCAGTGTGTATCGCCTAGAAAATTGTCGATGATAATCATAGTATGGCTTTAATATATTCAGCAGGAATGATTACACCTTGTCGGCCGTCAACATCAACAGGAAGTGACTTACTCCAATCAAGGAATACTCGTTCTCCAGGTTCGATACCTTCAACCTCTGGGCCGACAGCCATAATCAATCCAGGTTTTGATGCTTTACTTACATCTGCAGTAAGGATTATTCCCATTGCACTTGTAGACTCTTTTGCTGCTTCAACTACAAGCACGTTGTCTTTTAACATTTTCATATTTTATTTTCCAAATAAATTAATTAAACCACCAGCTAGCATAAAGGCTGCGGCAGCATTAAGAATAACTAAGGCTCGGTCTTGCCATACTAGCGATACCCATAACCATAGCAAAGTTCCAATAAACGATAATATAATATCGTATTCTGGATAACCACCAACAGATCTAAATGCCATTGCGGATAACACGAATAATGATGCTACCCACTTGACATACCAATCTATGGTATATTTCGGTGTTGCGGATTTAAAAATCCTGGTTGAATTTTCAAGCTCTTCAGGTGTAAATTTTGGTTCAGTCATAGCATTCACCCTTACATATTATTTTTAAATACAAATTCTACTGCACGTTCCGCTTCCTTACGAACCTGCCTAGACTTATACCAACCACCTGTTGCATTATCAAGATCGCGAACTATATATTCAATCTCTTTTGCAGTAATTGGATACCCTTGTGACACGGCTGAACCAGCAATAGCAACCATTATCTGATACATCTTATAGTACCAACCAGAACCACTAATTTGTTTATATTCTTCGACTTGCCTCTTATTAACAAACGGGCAATCCTCATAACCGGTCCAAGAATATCCTGTATTAGTTAGTTGGTTTTTGCGATGCTCAACTAAGCCAGTTCGAATAGCTTCTGGCAATCTATCAAAGAACGATTCGCTTTGTACCACGTAACGGTGCTCACTCATCACTTCAGTTGGATTCATAATCTCGCCATCATGTGTGAATATAAAGTTGTAAGCATTCGTGTACGTAGAAGGTACATAGAACATTCTTGAAAGATCTTTAGTTTGAATATCGCCAATGTCACCAATTTCTCTATTCAATGCAAACCAGAAGTGTTTGATTTCTTCACGGTCAACACTGCGTGTCAAAGGGAATACCAACCTGAACTTTGGTTTCTCTTTTGTAGAAGAAGCTGTGGAATAACAAACATACTTGTACTTAGCATACTTGGTATGAATGTCATCAACAGATCCTTCATAATCATCAACGTCAACAATACCAAAACCAGCCCAAGAAAGAACATTGTCATTTGCTCGGGTGGTATTTGGCATGTAAGTAGCGGGTGATATTAACGGAGCATCTGTCTTAGTCTTGTATTGCTTAGACTTTGCCAATTTATACAAGACTGACTCAAACTCATCAAACGAACTATAATCCATCCGCTTGTGAGTCTTGTTGTCATAGATGCTATCGAATATCGTTAAGCTTACCGGTGTTGTCGACATGTGATGGTGCTTCCCAGCCATAAGGCTTAATTAAATCAGGTAATCCGAGAGGATTCGGACGCTCAAGTTTTACTCCAGGCTCTTTGTTCATATTTGCGGTATGAACACGATCCCATGCAGTATAAGCATCGATACCAAATGCATCTAGTGTACCGATAGCTACTACACACAAATCGATCAGGCCATCAACGATTTCGTCGTGGTCATTCTCGCCTGCTGCTTTAAAAGTTTCTTTGAATTCTTCCTCTAAGAAACTAACTCGAAAATGTAGAAATTGCTTAAGCTGTTCAGGCGTAGCTTTTTCTACCCATTTATCTACACCATACTTTTGGTGCATTTCGGCGATGTCCGCCACCCAATCTCTACTCATTATACGATGATCCCTTGTTGTGGTGGTGTAATAATTTGGCTTGGGTTTGCCATCTGTTTAACTTGGTTTGCAAGTTCCTCAAGTGGTTCAACCACAAAAATAACATGACGCAACTCAATTTCAACACCATCTTTTGCTTTGGTATACGGTGCAAATGGCATAAATCCAATCTTACCTTCACCCGCCGGAATAAGCAGATGCCCATTCTTAAGGATAATTGATGATGTACGACCTTCTTCTACGTCTGCAACGATTTCTTCGCCTGATACTAATCTTACTAATTTCATTTTATTCTCCATTGTAAAGGTATATTATACCATAGTTTGAAGTGTATGTACACACTTATTTTCGTTTTATCCAAAAAAATCTTCAAGGGTTGCACGTTCTTCAGCAGACCACCCAACCGCGTTAAGTATTGGTTGAATTGGATCTAGGAAAGTCTTTTCGAACTGTAGATCATAATCGATATACTTTTCGAGATTAAATTCCTCTGGAAGATATTGGGAAAACGCAATCACATTCTCTTGAATTGGATTAGGCTTTTTCATGTAGATAAATTTGACTTTATCACCATTAGTTATCATCGGGTATTTACGTGATAATCCATGGTCTTTTACAAGCTTGTTAAACAATAAGGATCCACGTACGTGTATTGGCGTCCCTTTCTTGTAGATGGTTTGCTTATTCGAATAGTCACGCACCTTAGATACTCCACGCGGGAATGCAATATCATGCGGAGGTAATGTTATAAAGTATTCACGGAACGACTGAATTGCAGACTGAGTATTGCTTTCTGAACCGGATATAATTACCTTGAACAAAGCTTTAAGAGCTTCACGGCAAGGTGCAGGAGTAGAAGACTTAATGGCTTCAATACCCATAATCTTTAGCTTAGGTTCAGCATAACGTACACCTTCATTGTCGTGCACATTCAGGATGTATCGTTTCTTGGCAGTCCATATACCACGGTCAGCAATAGCTTCTCGCTTCATAACCATCCGATCTTCGATACCACCCATCTGAGCAAACAAATCATCGTAGGCTGCAGATAATACAGGCTCAAGCTTCTCAGATGCAACTGTATCCAAGAAATCAATAGGATTCTTAGGTTGTACTGCATCCACCAAAGGACCTAGGTTCACATACAACGAATCGGTATCGATTGCAACCACGTAATCCTTTTTTGTTTTAAGGACTGAGTTGAGGTACAAATTAATTGCACGTTCTGCCCAACGGATAGTAAGCTGACCAGATAGCGTAATAGCTTCAGCAATACGTTGGTCAAAGTACCTGAAGTACCGGTTACCCAACGCACCATAAAGTGAGTTAAGAAGAATCTTGATAGCCATTTGCTGGTTTTCTGCAATTGCAATCTTACGTTCTACATCGTATATTCTCTGCTTATCCGATTTATCAATAAGCTCTTTATCCTTCTGAGCTTGAATCATATCACGCTTTACTAATACACGCTCGCCGTACATCTCATCGATTAGGGTAGGTAATGCACCTTTTTCCTCGATATTAAACATCTGACCATTACCACCGATGGATTTACCCGGGTTATTAACTCGTACTTGGCCGGATAATATTTTATCAATGTCAATATCAGCAATCTCACCTTCGGCAATAGTCTCAGGAGACATATTGTATTGCATAATTAGCGATGGATACAATGAATTCAAATCGAATGACACTACATATTCATGAAGGCCGACATGCGGATCTTTAACATAACCGCCAGGGTAAGGTGACTTAAACTTCTCTTCGTAAAATGGAATGACCGTTTTCTGTTCGAATAGATGGCGATAGATAATCGATTCCCATATTGCTGTAGTACCAAACGTGTCAGAGTAGTTCACACCACCCTTATAAGCTATGGTCATGCAAAGGGTAATAAGACCCATTTTATCTTCAAGGCGCTCAATCAACTCAACGTCTTTAATGTTATAGTCTATGAACTTCTGTGGATCAGCTTCATATAGTTGATGAAGAGAACCATGTTCTTCATAAGAGAGTTTCTTTTCGCCAAGAACTACACTGGCAATATGGTCTAGACGATACGATTCTTGTGGACCATATGAGTAACCAAACTTCTTAAATAGTTCTAGATAATCTACAATAGCAATCCCGGTCAATTCGAATGCGGTTTGAGCTCGGCCCATAACCGTAACTTCACGACGATCTACCATTCCCCATGGAGAGTATTTCTTGACTATATCACCGCCAAGGATCTTATAGGTTCGGTTAACTAGATAAGGAATATCAAAGAATCGAACGTTCCAACCAGTTACTACATCAGGACAATGAGTATTAGAATGCCAGAAGTTAATGAAGTCACTAAGTAAAGCTGCTTCACTATCGAATCTCTTATATTTGACCTGATAGTCTTTCATATAAGATTTTTCTACGTCATAGTCTTTTAATCCCCAGACATAGTAGATATTGTCAATGTTGTTTTTAGTACAGATTGCTGTAACCGGTTGGGCAGCGGCATCAGGCTCAGGGAATCCATCATCAGATTCAACTTCAATATCGATTGAAGTAACGTTGATTACATTACGATCAAATTCGATTTTACCCGGGAATTCCTCGTTGATATAACATGGAATATGTTTATCGTTACCGAAGATTTTACGGCCAGATAGTTCTTTATTTACTTGGATCCATTCCTTAGCATCTCGCATGGAATCCATTCCAACGGGGGCAACTGGTGTGCCATCAAGGCTTTTCCAGTCAGTAGGTTTTGTGGTTGACACAAACAGTGTTGGTTTGTATTTAACTCGTTTCGATATACGCTTACCATTTTCATATCCACGGTAGAGTAGAGTATTGGCATAGCGGGAAACATTGGTATAGAATTTTGACAAAAAGATCACCTCTCACATAATTTAGTATATTATATCACGATTTTGCAGTAATGTACACAAAAAAATAGGGGAACTTAAATTAAATTCCCCTACCTGGTACTTCATCGATTATTTAGTAAGATATTGCTGCAAAATATACAGTCATAAATGGCAATCCAATTGTCAGGAATACTGATCCTGTAATTACAATTGCGTCTCTAATAATCGAATCTTTGTGCTTACGTATATAGCCCATTTTGGTATCTCCAGTAGATTTTAGATTAAAACCTACCAGGTATTCGCTCAATTGAAGATGTCTTCATTAAGAAGAGTCTTTTTGTTTGATGCCCCAGCAGATCCGATTTTGATCTCCCTAGGACGCTTCTCTTCAGGAACTTCAACTCTTAATTGAATAACGAGCATCCCATCCCTAAGACAAGCACCATCGATTACGACAAATTCAGAGATTCGGAAGGATTTCTCGAATTTACGTGACGATATGCCTTTGTGCACATATTCAACTTTATCCATCCTATCGCTTGGAGCACATCCATATACATGGAGAATGCCATCCTTGACGACAACCCGTAAGTCATCTTCTTTAAAACCTGCAACAGCAAGTTCAATTTCGAAACTACTATCGTCGATTTTAATTACGTTGTGGGGTGGATAATTATCACCTGATCTGGCTGAGGTGTGGATACGTTCTAGATCTTCGAAAAGATTTTCAAATCCTACGAATAAAGAACGAGGTACGTGCAGTTTGCTAATAGTCATATTATGACCTCCTATTGTAATAGCAAGGTTTATTGTTTTGACGACCCACTAAGTGGCATCGTCATTATTATTTATACATAGCGTTATACTAAATGGTAATAAAGTTGTAATACAGCTATTACTTTTACTTATTACCGATATTATACTTCGGGCATAGCTCCCACAAGCTTTTATCTTTGTGAGGAATTACTTTAATCTGCCTGAGTGGTGCAATATGTTCTGGGTTAATAGGATCTAAAATGGTAATAAGACCCCAATCACTCATGAGTGTAGCAATGGTATTACGACGGTGTACATCGTTTTCTAATAGATTAGAAGGTTTACCATCCAGTAAGAATAACTCTTTAAAGTGAACAATAAAGTATCGACCTTGTTTGTGCAGTATATGGCACGACTGATATAATCTATTGTCCTTCCGTGATGCGACACCGATACGGGTTAGTGTCTCACGGATTTTAAGAAAATCATCTGGTTCTTTTAGCGTGACTTCAAGCATGTCTGCCGGAGTCCATGCGTGCAGCTTATTTTCGTTTTCCACCTTTATACATCCTCAATTTCAATTCGTTTAGTTGTTCATGACTTAGTAATGATAAAATGGATTTAGCTTTTTCGTCGCTATAACCATAGTATTCCTTAATAGTATTTATACTATTTAATTCTTCATTAGATTTAAGCCATTTACTAAAACGCTTCTTCTTGGTAACAATATTCATCATAAAGTCGTATTGAAGACGATGGTCTAGGTGGTGGTTAATATTCATCTCATTAGCAATCAGGACCGTATCGGGAAAATATGATAAACCTCGATTTATCATAAATCCGCTATACGATTTCTCTGATGCATCATCAACCATAATATTCTTTTTAGAATAATTGATTGTGTTTAGATACTCAAAGGGGTTCATGAGAATTCAACCCCCGCCATGATCTCAGTCATACAAGCAACAAAGTTAAGCTCGTGATCCGCAACAAACGCATTCTTATATTGGTAATCTGCAAGGATTAAAACCAATTGTGGAATAGATTGTGGCTTCACATAATCAGTCATGCTATCATAAATCTTACGGAACAAAGCTGCTGGTTCCACATCGATATTGTTGACAACCCACTGACGCATTCCCTTGAAGTTTTTGTTCTTTAGATCTGCCATAAGAGAATCCAAAGAAGCTTCTTGCAGTGACACAAGGATACCAGTATCAATTGCACCAGACACAGAATACCGCTGAAGTTCATTTAGAACACGACGCCAGTCTGGGCAATACTTCATGATTAGCTCTGCGAGGACAGGCTTTTCATAAGAAATACCTTCAGTCGTCAAGATAGACTCTGCCCTTTGCATGAACTGTGCCATGAGAGGCGGCATATCTTTCTTGTTCAGATTGAATTCAATAACAGAACATCGAGAATGCAATGGTTCAATAATGCGATTCTTGAAGTTGCAGGTTAGAATAAACCGGCAGTTGTTAGAGAATTCTTCGATAAACCCACGAAGTGCAGGTTGTGTCGACTGAGCATTTAAGTAATCTGCCTCATCCAGGATTACAACTTTATACCCACCTTGCAATGAAACAGAAGAGGCAAATTGCTTAATCTTACCACGGAGGGTATCGATATTGCCTTCTTCCGAACCATTGATTACTAGATAATCCAGATCTAGTTGGTTACATAGAGCTTTCGCAACAGTGGTTTTACCGATACCAGCAGTACCAGTAAACATCATATTGGGCAGTTCCCCACCCTTTACGATCTGTGAGAATGTATTCTTTAGTGACTTTGGAAGTACAGTATCATCAACAGTACGCGGACGATACTTTTCGCACCATAAGAATTCTTCAGACATTATAGTACCTCCCAAGCAAGTACGGTACTAGTCCGAAATGATCTCCATGCTTCTTTATCCAATGCCCACGTTGCAATATGGTCTGATTCAGGCTTAACAGCTTTGACTTCAGAAACGATACCATTTGCTTCTAGGACAGCGGGATTTAGGGTACAAGGCATTACTCGCACTTCGTCACTATCAATCTTTTGGAAAGTTACAGTGACAGAACCTTTAAGTAATGCCTCGATGAGTTGTTGTTTTTCACTTGTTTGCATAATATAATATCCTTTGGATTATTCAGAGGTTTCAGGGGTTGCTGGCGCAGGTGAATTAATATTCACAAAACCTGCAACACGGTTACGTGCAGAGCCAATTGCTTCCAAGTCATTACCCTTATAAGCACCGGCTTGTGAACCAATATCAACGGCCTGTACAAGAATTGCAAGATCGTTTAGGTTTAACCGTGGTTGCTCTTGAGCAGGTTCTTCAGCAACAGGTTCTTCAGCAACAGGCGCAGGCGCTTCGGCAACATTAGTTTCAGTTTCTTCAACAGTAGTTTCTTCTTCAACAGGCGCTTGGTCAACAGGTGTAGTAGTTTCTTCAGTCATAGTGTTTCTCCTAGTATTTACTATTCTTTTCGAGTGCAATAAAGTACTCAACGGGTTTGGTGGTGTTTTTCCAATTCGAAATTAACTTAGATGAAATACCTACTTGGTAGTCACCGTCCATCAACTTCAGGTTAGAAATATTTAGTACGAATTCGTACTCTTTATCTTGTGCTTCGGATGAGATTTCCATCTCGTATGTATTAGCGGTAGAATCTTTACTATCGAGAATACGAAGCTTGATTCCTTCTGGACTGCCGCTAATTGCCATTTCAGTATGGCCAAGTACCGATGCTGCTTTGCGTACTTGATCTAACATAGACTTAGTAAGATCTAAATTTACTTCACAATCAGGCATCGTAATGTCTTTTTGTGGAGTAGTCAAAATCGAAGGTTCAGCAAAGAAATATTGCACATGCGACTTACCATTAGCAATCTTGACAGCTTTAGGGGTAAATTGCACTTTTCCATCTTGGACGAGGCTGAAAACTGAAAGGAATTCGTTCAAGTCATAGATTCCCATGTCATGGGGAAAGTCTTCTGCCACCGTAGCAATCGCTAAGATATTCTTGGCATCAGAGATAGTTTTGATCTTCTGTCCTGGTTTTAGTACCACATTAGGGTTAATAGTACTAAAGTTTTTCAAGACTGAAAGAGTATCAG
>Ga0213868_10000364_pt1 | contig 42755 bp, 40 predicted proteins | sample PICome_9_FD_160087 | JGI IMG/M metagenome (GOLD analysis project Ga0213868, IMG submission 160087) | Coastal seawater microbial communities near Pivers Island, North Carolina, United States - PICO127 | ecosystem: Environmental > Aquatic > Marine > Coastal | place: USA: North Carolina...
GAAGCAGTAACACTACTTGAGAATCACAACAAGTGGCGCAGAGGTGATGATACTTTAGAGATGGCAGAGCCTAAAGATTTAGGAATGGCGATTGAGTTGATTGTAGAACATTTTAACACCAAAGAGAAATGAAAGAAGTTAGAGAAACATCCAAATCATTTGAGACTCAAGTATTAGATAGGCTTGCGGCATTAGAACATCAAATGGGTATTGTGATGAATGAAGTTTATTGGCACTCAAGTTTTGATGTGGAGTCTAATCGGAAGAAAATATTCCTAAAAGGAAGAGTTGATGACCTTGAGTTACGGATTAGAGATTTAATAGAAACCTTTAAAACAAAAGAGAAATGAAAACACCAATGCAAGAGTTGATTGAGCAACTCAATGAATTAGAAGCAAAGTTAACCTCATTAGAGGATGCAATGTATCGTGGAGGCGTAAGAAACGCTAAACGATTAGCAGAGGAACTACTTAAGAAAGAGAAAGAAATCATCTGCAACGCCTTTAGTGATGCACAACACGGAGCAGTTGAGTCAAGATGGACTGCTGAAGAATACTTTGAAGAAACCTTTAACACCAAAGAGAGATGAGTCGCAAGGCTCCTCACCGCAAATAAATTTGCTTATGAAAGACATAATAGCATTATGCAACCGAGACAAAGAAGATAACGGAATAGAGAATGATTAGTATAGTACTAGTAGTAATTATGTGTGGCTACATAATTAGGAGAGAACAAAAAGCAATAAGAGAGTTAAAAGAGAAAATCAAGCGTTATGATTAAGGATTATATTTTAGAACACTACGCAGACACTGATGACGTATTGTTTGCTGACGGGTTTGATGAAGCCATCATTGGTTTCTCACCTAACGACTGGAGAGTAGTATACTCAAGGGAGCTGTGCATACAGATCCTAATGAAGGATGATGATATACCTGAGGAAGAAGCTGTAGACTTTCTAGAATACAATACATTCAACGCCTACGTAGGGGATAAGACTCCGATATGGGTAGACACATTTGATTGGATGAAATGATTGACATTATTATAGGCGTCATACTCGTTGGAGGATGGAATGCCTTTCTAATTTTTAAAATGAGGAGAGATGGTAAGAAATTATCTAAGGAAAAAGAGACACCTAAGGTACGTAAATAAGTACCTGAACGATATCCGTTGGGATATCATTAACACCACGATTGCATCAAGTGCAACAGGTTTTAACGAAGGCACAACACAACACCTAAATGCATTGGGTGTGTTGATACGCAAATACGAACGAAGAAGAAGACTACTTAAATTTTAATTATGGCATACTTAGACAACAAGGAGCACAAGCACATCATTGATTGCGTACTCCATCAAAACGCACAGCTGTTCCAAAACTTAGGAAAGGACAGCTCAAGATCAGAGTACGAAAAAGCAAAGATAGCGGAGCGCCAAAAGCTCCGCCGCATCAGAGACATTGACCCTGAAAAGATTGATAGACTCATTAAAGATTCATTGGATGACTAAGGATGATATCATAAGAGTATGCGACAACACAAAGAACCTTCTTATAAAGAAGAACAAGGCGTACGGGGACTCAGCACTAAACCCACTAGGCATCTTTGGAAACGGAGATGCTGTCGTGTCTTTAGGAGCACGTATGGACGACAAACTTATGCGACTCAAAAGTCTTGGGATGGGCAAAGATTCCGTAGATACTTTATATGATTTGCACGGGTACATAACATTGCTTATTATTGCAATAGAGAGAAAAGAAAATATAAATAGTCTGGATGCTGTCTGCGATGACGACAGCAATACAGCTGAATTAATTGCAGATGCTAGAGAAGACAGTAACGATGTTCAAGAACATCAAGGAAACAACCCAACCGGTATACACTACAATAGCAACCTCACTGGAGCGTATCAGAGTTGGCAAGCAGAAATCCTTGATAGAGAGGGCCCGTGGGACACACAGCGTGGACCAACAGGGGAATCCAATACCTGATAAAGACGCTAAGAGAGAGCTACCCGTTGTTATGTTTAGCGGCCTGTTTGAAGGACGCAAGGATGAGGATCTAAAAGAACACAGCGGTGTTATTGTATTAGACTTTGACCATATTGATGTTGCTAACTCTAAGAATGCACTAGCAACAGATGAATACATTCTTTCGTGCTGGGTATCACCTAGTGGTGATGGACTCAAGGCACTTGTAAAGATTGCACAGCCTCGTAAGCATCGTGACCACTTCAGAGCCATAGCTTCCTATATGGATAGACAATACGGCCTTGAGGTGGATTCTACGGGACAGAATGAGTCCCGCCTATGCTTTGAGTCATATGACCCTGAGATCATCATTAACGAGGACTCTAAGGTCTTTACAGCTGTCCTTAGTGAGCGTACTGAGGTGCAATCTGTAAGTAGCAACGCGCAGAACACAGACTACAATAAGCTAGCTGTTCTAGCCTCTATGATTCGTCGTGCTGAGGATGGTGAGAAACATATTGAGCTTCTTAAAGCATCTAACCTCGCCGGCGGTTTTATTACCGCAGGGCGAGTAGAAGAAGAGGAAGCTAAGCGTGTGCTTATCAAGGAGATTCTTAAGCGTGAAGTTGATAGTGAAGAGAACGCTATAAAAACTATTGAAGAAGGTATTGAGCGGGGTAAGACTATGCCTGTTCAAGATGTTGTAGATAGTGAGAACAGGGTGAAGCGTGAGATGCTTATCAACGATGGGGATATGTCCTTCATCTCTGATGCTGACTCCGACTTCCAATGGATAAACAAGTTTGCTAGTGGAGAGATCCCTAAAGGTCTCGACACAGGAAACGCTAGGCTAGACCAATACTTCAGGTACAAGCCTGAGTTCCTTATAATCAACGGCCATTCAAACGTAGGTAAGACTACAATGGCTTTGTATATGATGGTCAACTCAGCACTGCGCCACAATTGGAGATGGATAGTATACAGCTCAGAGAACAAAACAGCTGCTATTAAGATGAGGCTGATGGAGTTTGTCTTAAACAAACCCATCGACCTGATGGACAGAGAAGAAAGAAAGTCTGCCTTTAATTGGGTATCCTATCACTTCAAGGTTATTAGCAATGCCGATGTGTACAGCTATATGGACCTGATCATCTTTGCTGAAAAGCTTATCCAATACGAGGGAGACTACCACGGATTCTTTGTTGACCCTTACAACAGCTTAAAGATACAGCTGAATCAAGGGGCGGCAATCTCTACACACGAGTACCACTACGAAGCGGCTAGTGAGCTGTTGACCTTTACCAATAGACACAATATGGCGATGTGGTTGAACGCACACTCCGTTACAGAATCTCAACGCCGCAAGGGTGAAGACGGGCTGCCTATAGCGCCCTTCGCTGAGGACACTGAAGGCGGCGGTAAATTTATTAATCGTAGCGATTGTTTCTTGACGTTCCATAGGCGGGTCCAAGCACAGACCTCTGAGGACAAAAGGATTATGGAGTTCCACGTACGTAAGGTACGTAGTCAAGAGACCGGTGGTGAGCCTACGCCTTTTGATGATCCGTTCAGGTTTCAGATGAACGTTCAGCGCACTGGATTCAACGCTATGGACACACACGGGAAGCTGTTTGAGCCCTTAGACTTAAGAAAACAGCAAGGTTTCTTGGATATCTAGTATTTATGTACTAATTTAGGCAAATGAAGATGGAATACAATGAAGTTACAATCACTCTTCCTAAGCCTCCGAGCCTTAACAAGTGGTATTCGGGAAAGCATTGGTCAATTAGAAAAAAGCAAAAAGAATCCTACAGCGCAAGCATCAAGGATCAGCTTGAGACAATCGATAGATTTACTATGGATAGATTTAAAGTTGATGTTCAGTATAACTGTCGCTATGATGTTGACAATGCTATTACTTGCGTCAAGTTTCTTGCGGATTATCTACGTGGCGATGGGTATGTTATGGACGATACTCCGAAGTATTTCTTCTCGCAGTCAACGACGTTCAACCCTGAATTAAATAAAGATGAATTCAAAGCTACCATTAAGTGCTATGGATATGCAGTCCGTGAGTAAATCCTACTACACGGCACTGTCTATGGTCCACGACCTGACAACAGAGCTCTACGAGCGCGTACACGATCACGAAGGTGAGCCTATCCTAGATGAGGATTACTTGTACGCAGTGATACAAGAGTACAAGAAGATTGTACGTGGAGAACTAGATATGATTAAGTCAGCAGCAAAGCAATACAATGAGTCAGAAGGATAAGATAGTCCTTGTTTTTCTGGACGCTATTCAAGGTGTGAACTACCACCGGCTACAGATTCCTTTCTTACGTCTGATGTCTCAGGGAATGCGTGTGCATTTCTTTACAGACTTTGACGATATCAAGGAGTTTAATATGGAGGTGGTATCACATATCGTTGTATCTAGAAGGTGTACCGTTACCAACTACAAAGCATTCAAGGAGTGGCTAACAGCTAACGACGTGAAGCTTGTGTTGGACAATGACGATTACTGGGACCTGCCTAAGCATAACCCAGCGTATGAAACCTACAGGGATGTTATCTCTAAGGAGATTATAGGTACTATCAAAATAGCTGATGTTATCTGGACGCCATCAAGGTATCTAGGTAAGCGTATGTCTACCATCAACCCTAAGGCGGATGTACACATCGTACACAACACCTTGGACTTAGATCAGGAGCAATGGCATCAACGCAAGAAACCTAGCAAAGAGGTACGCTTCGGCTACCTCGGTGCGTTAGGACACTCTAGAGACGTTAAGGAGATTTGCTACAGCTTTGCAGGCAAACAGCTGTATGCCTCAGATCTTGGGGGCTACCCGGAGATACTGGGTGCATCACACGCACTAAGCCCACTGCCGGTAGATCAGTACGGTAAGCTGTATGAATACTTTGACGTTTCACTAGTACCGCTTCAGGGCGGTACGTTCAACAAGTGTAAGAGTGACCTTAAGATTGTTGAGGCAGGGTACACTAGAACCTCTGTTATCTGTTCCAATGTTACACCTTATCGTGAGGTGATAGAGAACGGAGTGACAGGGCTGTTGTGTTCTACACCTAGGGATTGGAAGAATGCTATTGAGTCTATGACTAAGGAGAAGCATAGAGAACTTGCAGGGAACCTAAGCAAGTTCGTCAAGAAGCACTATGACCTAGATGCTATCAATAAAATCAGAACAGACTCACTATGTTTATAAAGGAACAACAGCTGTTTGAAGCTTTGAAGAACAGCTTTATACCAGACCTAGAGAAAAGTGAGAACCCAATGGATAGATACGACTGCTATTCATTGGCCCACAACATTGATATTGAACTTAAGTGTAGACGCAAACATTACGATGATCTTCTTATAGAAAAGAAGAAGTACGATGCGCTGCTTCTAAGGGCCTCAAATTTTGGAACGGACCCAGTATATATAAACTCTACTCCAAGCGGCGTATGGGTCTTTAGATTAACTGTTGTGCCTGAACCTGAGTGGGAGACCAGAGGTATGCCAAAGACCTCTGAGTTTAGGCAGCGTCAGTTCATTGATAAAGTAGTAGGATATTATAATGTTGTAAAAGGTACTGAGATTACCGATAAATTAAAGTAGATTTACAACTGAGCAGCTTAGATATTTTGTACCTTGCGCGTCCACTTATGTATAACTAAAAACCCCAAGAGATGGCTCAAGATTTCAATCTAAGCGACGACTTCGCTGACTTCGTAGACGAACTAACAACATCAGAAAAGAACGACAGCGCTTGTTCTATTGATAACCCAGATTGTGAAGGATGTGGTAGTTAAGGCTCGCTGAACAAAACCATCAACTTAATTCACAGGGGGCTACGGCCCCCTTACTTTACCCTAATTAAATGAAATTAACAGAGAGACACATTAGGGAGTTCTTCCCTAGAGATATGCGGTTTACGCATTACGTAGCAAAGAGATACGGATACAATTTTAAAGATGAGTTTGCTGTTGAGAAGGCAAACGCTATAGCAATGGAGCGGGTTATACATATGTATAACGAAGGTATGGAGTTTGACAGCAAAGAACATCTGTACGGCTACATTATGACAGCCTTTAAGTTTTCTATACTTAACTCTTTTGACAAGAGAGCGGCAGATAAACTAGAATACTACAACGAATCACAACTAACCTATGGTGAAGGTGATGAGGAGTATAACAAGTTCCTAGCAACAGCTGTAGTATCCGCTGATGAGTACAGCAATTCAGCTGAAAAGATCATACAGATAATGAAGGCTACTATGAACCCGATAGAGTTCAGGATATTTGAGCTGAAGTATAATTACGATTACAACACAGAAGTAATAGCGAGAGAAGTAGAGTTGAGCCACTCAAAGGTCTCAACGATACAAAGGAGAATCAAAACTAAATTTAATAAAATCAAACAAAAACTAGATGAAGATGGAATTGAAGCTGAGAAAGAACGTGCACAGGACAGAAAGAACAAAGCTATCGAGAGAGCTCGTCAACAAGCTGATCTCAGATTACGAATTGAAGCACGAAATAAACGTACTGAAGAAGACGAGAAAGAGAGAGTACGTCGTGCCGAGGCATTGTCTTGGGTTAATATTAACCCAAAAATTCAATATGACCTTTAAGTATACTGGTGAGCTGTTGGGTGTGGACCACGCTACCATTATACACGGATGTAATAACACTATGAGCTTTATGTCTATGGGTGAGTCTGACTATACGAATGCTATGGTAGATTGGAGATTAATCTTTGATGAGAATCACATAGATATATCTAATGAGCTAGATGCTAGACAAAGAATCAAGGCCCGCATTGTTAATATCATTAGTGACGCTATCGTAGATCAAGTAATAAAGGTGGAAGAAAGAGAACAGATACTTAAAGAAGTGTTAGAAAGTATGTGTCCGACACCTGAAGAAACAGAGTCTATCTCTTTATATTAGTAGTGTATTAAATTACTATTTCCTGCTCTCTCTGGAATGATTAGGCCCCTCACGGGGCCTTTTCACTTTCTCCTACCCTTGCAACAGCTGTTGTCACATTCTACGGGTCTGTTTTCACAGTATCTTATTGATTCTTTAGATTGTATTTGTTGTTTCTTCTTTCTCTTATTTGTCAAACTGTTTCATTATTATTTTAAACACTAAGAATGCTAGCCCCATATATATAGCTAGGTTCTTTATCTTGTCCCATAGAGATTCTTTCTCTACGTACACTACCTTATCATAAGGCACCTCAACAATACTAATAATCGTATCCGAGTCGCATATGGCGTCTATAGTAATCGTGTCGTTCACCTTTACTATCTTCACCCTCAGCCTGTCCTTTACTAGTGTAATAGTATCGTGTTGCTTCAAAGTCACAGTATCCGTGATAGCCACAGGTTGCGTTACAACCGTGTCCTTCACAACCAGCGTGTCTTTTACCAAAATTGTGGGATCCTTTCGCACCGCTTTCTTCAAGTGCCATTGCGCGCTGCAACTCGTTAATGACAGCACTAGAATTAATTTTACCAGCCATTTCATCCTACGTAATCAAAGTTAGTATAAGTAATGCTTACCGATTCCCCTTCTTCCAACGCCTTAGCAATCGGAGGATAGACTCTTTTGTACGCATTAACACTTGACCCCACCATACCATTACTGGAGCCAAAGTTTGCTTGTTGAGAATCACCAAGAAGTAAACACCCAGCAGTATGTTCGTCAGTATTACCAGTGTGAATAAGGATATACTCAAAATTAGGAACGTCACGTACCCATAGCATTCCTTTGTGCATATCCCCATATTTCTTTTCATATCTGCCGTGGAATCCACCTGTTGTACGTAGTGTGATCTTGTAGGTACCGGCAGGTATTCTAGTCTCACCAGCAACCTTATCTTCTCTATGCTCATCCTCAAGGGTATAGCACAAGAACTTTCTAATTCCTCCTGTAACGTCAAAGAGGACTCCGTTAGTGGAGTCCTTCTGACTACTAAATCTTAGTACTTCCAGCTCCATTACTCAGCCTTCTTAGCAAACTTCTCTAACCCCGCGATACCAAAGCTACCTAAGGTTACTATAACAAAGCTGTTATAAGTAAACTCGTTAATAGGTAGGTGAGCACCAAACGCTCCCGTGATTACATCGGCTAGCATAACAGCTACCATAACTGCAAAGGAGAGAAAACCTATCACAGTTTTCTCGTTGTAGCTGTTGTCGTTCTTAAAGATCTCAACGAACTTCTTCATAATTGATTATTTTAGGTTATCTATTTTCTTCGTAAACGTATTCGCGGTCAACTTCATCTAAATTATTTAGAGCTCTTTCAGCCTTGCGTATGAGATCGTAGTTGTCTTTAGCAACAGCTATCGCTACAATAGCGTCGTATTGCTTTCTTATATCGTCTAACTGTCTCAAGCGCTTTGTAGGGTTTTTGTAATCCTCGTATGTCTTACGTGTTTCTGATATCTTACTTATGTCTTGGTAGAATGTACTTATAATATTGTACTTGTAGTCACGAATGATAGAACGCTCTCCAAGAGTTTTAAAGAACTCTATAGACTTTTCACTTGCTGGTAGGTCAGAATTTAACCAAGCTTCTCTAAAGCTAGATGATAAAGTTGGAGGTATAGCTATTTTGTCTACTCCATACATTAATAAATCAAGTGTCTGATTTACCTTAGAGTCAGAGTAATCAGCTATAGATCCCCCATAAACATCCTTGTTTTTAACGATATTCATAATAACATCTGCAGCTATATCTGGACCAACAAAACCACCAACAAGCTCACCCCAAGAACCGGGACCTTGAAGGATGTTTGATATGTCATTGTATGGATCTTCAGTAGAGTAGTTGTATACCTTTACGTTACCATCTTTATCTATAGATCTAGGTATTATAGAGTGTCCTGACATCCAATCAGGTCTGAGTGCTCTCACATCATCTGCAAGTTCTTCGTCCTCGTCGTCCAAGAACCACTGAGTCATCAGCTTAACTATCGCATATCTAAGTGCTAATGCAGCACCGGCACCTGAAAGTCTGCGTAGACCCGCCTGTAAGTATGCTTTCTTCTGCACATCGTTTAAACCGCTGTCTTGAGATTTTTTAATATCTGAAGCTCCGTTGGCTACATTCATACTGTAACTACGTATAGACTCCATAGTAAATGATATAAATGGAGCGACAACAGGTACAGCAGCTATCTTATCAAACCACTTAGGCAGCCTAGAGAACGTCGGCGTGCTTTGTTTTACACGCTCCGCCGCCTCTTCGTGTACGTTATCTTGCTGAGCTTCATTAAGCTCGCTGTACTCCTTACCGTATAGCTTCTTAGCGTAGGTTTGAATCTCGCTACGGAATATAATCAGCTTAGTGTAGTCATCAATTGAAGAGTATTTTTCCTGCAACCAACTATCAGCAGCTGATAAGCTGTCTGAGGTTATATTGAATATTTTTTTCAATCTCTCTATATACGCGCCTTCATCACCGTCTAAACCTAATTGATATGTAGCTTGAGAGAACCCTATTAAGTTAGCATCAATACTTGCACCGAACACACCTTTGTCTGCAAGTATACTTGCTAGTCGTTTTGTTTCTTCGTCTACCTGAAACTTTTCACCGCGAACATTAAACATACGCTTAGTTCTACGTGTAAAATCTACAGGGAATTTAGGGTTTACAATACCGTTAGTCAGTATAAAGAACCAACCACCCGTTAAGTTTTTCCTGAAGGAAGAAGGGAAGTTCCAAATTACTTTTGATTTTCTAGATAGCCTAACCAAACTGTAATACATTTGCCATCCGATACTGTCTGAAGAGTATAGTGATTTCTGATTAACCATATCCATAACCTCATTATGTACCCACTTGCCGTTAAGCTTAGAGTAAGGATCGTTAACCTTAGTATACTGTTTGTCTTTAGGACTGCTAGGCTCTACGTCTAAGATGTAATCAGAGTTTTCTCCGACTATGTCTATGATCCCGTCTATCATTCTACCTTTATACAATATGTTAGCCAAGGCTTCTGAAGTCTGAGAGAACTTTTTGATAGGGTCTTTCTCTTTACCTAACAGCTGTTCTATATACTCAGGTAGCTCCTTCTTTCTTTTGAATGCGGCACTAGGCATCTTAATGCCTGCGCCGCCTTTACTCGGCTGGTACTTAACATATTTTAAGTCAGAGATGTATCCGTCAATCATCTGCTCTGCCTCATTTCTTATATCGTCTTGTCTCTTAGCTATCTCTGTTGAGATGTCTAACGGACTTAAACCCATAGCAGATAACAAACCTATTTCCTGAGCCAACAGCTGATTAGCTTGTGCATCAATAGCTGGCTTTCTACGCTTATCAATGTTGTACTTTTTATCTGTAAAGAATCTGTACTGTGTTCTTAGATAAGTACTTAGGTTGTCTTGAATAGCTAGACGCAACTCATCATCCAATCCATCAAATGCAGGATCATTAACAAGCTCATTAGATATGTTATCAATGAATGCGCGAGCACTACGCAAGTTATTCAACAGCTGCTGCCCTTTAGGAAGCTTTAGGATAGCTTCCTTTGCATCCTTTTTATTTTCTGATACTAGGTATTCATTTGCTAATTTAAGGGCCTCAGGAGTCTTCGCATACTTCTTTATTCTTGCTGCAATTTCTCTACCTTGTTTCTTAGATTCTTCTATACGAGAGCCTTTCTTCTCTTGGAGTTTTAAAATTTTTGATTCTAATTCTGTTCTAAATAAATAATTGTATGCTGATTGATACCAAGTCTTCTTGTATAAAGGAGGTGATAGCTTTCCTTTTTCTATCTCTGCGTATGCTTTGTCCTTTATTTTTGTTAGTTCATCATTGTCTAACTGGAATCTAACTGGCTGTCCATCAGCATCGTAGTAACCGTTCACAGTGAACTGATCGTCAGACCAGTCAGCATACTCTACATCCTTAGCGTACACTAGACCACCTACCTGCACTACCTCAGCAGCACCCACTACAGGCTTGCCGTTGCGTCTATCGTAGAAGTAGCTGTGACGGAATGGGTTCATACCAATCTGTCTCCAAGGTGAACCCTTACGAGCTGCACCCGGATAGCTGCTTTCAATCTTTACGATCTCCTCAACCTTCTTAATAGCTGATGCATCCTTTTCTTCTTTGGTCTTACCTTCAAAGTTTTTCCACTTACCAAGCATCTTACCAATGGTAGACTTATCTTGCTTCTCTAGTCTATCAGCGCGGTATCTACCTGCTTCATTGTAGCTGTTCTTTGTTAAGTCAACACCTTTCTCAGCATAGTACTTTCCTGTCTTAGTGTCAAAGAATTTATATACAGTTTTGCCGTCTACCTCTACCTCATCGATTCTGTATCTTCCTACGAGGTCGTAGTTCTTACCAGCAGAAATAAATGCTGCAACCTTAGGGTTCGTTCCAAACTTTACATCAGTGGCCCAAGCGACACTACCATAAGTAAGTGGAGCACCGGTGCCTTTGTGAGCTGTTACTACCCATATGTTACTGTTTACATAAGCTGGGATGTCTAATCGCAGACCTACATACTCACCATCTTCTAGCTGTACATTTAGTTTCTTAGACTTACCCTTACCCAATGCGTTCTGCATATCTTTATTAGATGCAGGCAAGAAGAACTTTGCGATAGGGTCTATTTCAGATACAATCTTAGCTGTCTCTTTGTATTCTTCATTGGTAATCTTACCTTCAAGTAGATCTTGTGCAGCTTGCTGCAAGAATTGACCACGGGTAATGATAGTACTGTTTACCTTGTCTCTACCAAATTCACTAAACTGCCAGTCTATCTGTTGTCTTTCTTGAGGTCTGCTTGGGATATCATACTTTCTCTCAGGCTTAACAGCTTCTGTTGGGTCCAACAATTCATAGATATCTCCAGTATACTCCGCGCCAATTTCCTTGAGCTGTCTTAGAATTTCAGGACCGCCGATCTCTTCTATTTCTTTAGGTGTAGCTGTGTTTAAAACAACTTTAGCAAGTCCTTGATTTAAGTGACCCCTCCAGAAGTTTTTAGCTTTTTTGCTTATGTTAGTATCTTTATTAGATACTAATCTAGCTCCGGGTTTGTTTACACGAAGCAACCTTAATGCTGAGTGATACAATCTAGCTCCGTATCCCTTTCCTTGAAATTCCCTATCAATATAAACTGCATCTGTAGTTATTCTGTTATCAGGCGAGTATATAAGACCGTTCTTGTAGTCTTCTCCTAACTGCTTACCTATCTCTGGTCCATAATAATTATAGTGATCATTAGCTAGCTTGATACCACCTATGATGTTTCCGTTTTTATTAAAAAGATCTACGTGAAAATCTGTGCCTTCAGAAATTCCTTCAAGGATATTTACTTTATTTTCAGCGAAATTTACATCCGCGTAAGGATATATGCCTTTGCGTACATCCTTAAGGAACTGTTTAGCCTCGGCTAGCTCATCTTTACGGCTACGCACAACAGCTACCACCCCGTCAGGAAATTTAATAGCTATAGGTTTGTCTGACTTTTCAGTATTAGTAACTTTCCTATACTTGCCGTCTTTGTACGCTGTTGTAGTAAAGCTGAATTCATTAAGTGTTTCTGAACCAGTAAAGTCTATCTGTTCTCTAGCTACAGATAAATCTTTACCCTCGTATATAGCTCCTACGTCACCAACCGCTGTCTTTATCATTACAGGTGTACCCGGCTTTTCAATAGGTAGACCTGTCTTCTTAGATATTACAGTTTTGCTTTCCTCAGGAACTACGTCTAACACGTAGTTCTTCTTGCTAGGCATCCCTATAACCTCTCCTAATATAGCGTGAGGATACGTGTCGTGGATGTTAGCGTCAGCCTCTACCCCTTCAGGTTTAATTATAAGAGACATATCTCCGTTAGAGTATTCGTTCTTTTTTAAGAACTCATCTCTAATCAATTCGTGGAATTCGTTTAGCTTTGGTACACCAAGATCTTCGTGTAAGAACTTGTGTATCTCTAGGTTCATTTTAACTGTTGTGCCGGCATTAAGAAGGTCAGAAGCAATCTTTGTTCTAATCGGATGATCTACAACCTTAGCACCTTTTTCTAAAGCTGTTTTAACAGCTGACCACTTCTTACTCTTATCGTCTTTTAATATGTTTAGAGCTATCTTAGTAAACTCTTCGTAGCTACCATCTTTTACTTCAACGCCATTGTATGTCTGCCCTATTAACTTAGACATACCTGCCTCTATCTCTGCTATGATAGTCTTAGTTGTTCCCTTAGAAAAGTTAAAACTACTTTTCTCGGAACCAGCCATAAACCAAATGAAGTCAGCTTTAGCAACCCTTTCATTTAGTGTCTTCATACTTAATCCAGATGCCCAAGCTATCTTCTTAGCTTTGTTATCTTTGTCATAAGCAAATCCAACACCACCCTCTAGATCAGTTGTTACACCTGTTTTCTTATTGTTATAAACGCCTCTCTTTAGTTGATCAGACATCCATATCCAAACGTTAGGCTCTCTATTGTTTTTCTTTTTGAAGTCACCAAAAAGCTTCTTCACATCTACAAGGTCAGATTCTTTTATATAGGTACCCTCTGTTTTTATCTGTTGTCTAGAAGTCTTTATATCTGTAGAAGATATCTCAACAGGACTATCCGTCAAGGGTTGGGTTTGATCCAAGACCTTTTCTTTAGCTGTTGGGTCAACACGTCCTTGCAGCGCGTCAACAAAACCGTTAATGAAGTTTAATGCGTCCTCTCTAGTTTTAATCTTAGCGACAAGGTTCTTATCTACTATGCCGATCTTAGATAGAAACTTAACAACAGCTGCTCTAATCTTATCTATAAAGGATAACTGTTTTGCTTTTGGCATATTCTCTGATGCCGTAGATAATAAACCTACGTACTGAGCTAAGAACTCCTCAGCTATTAACGCATCTTCTTTACTCTTTCCTTTACCGTATACTTCTTTATCAACGTACTGATCTCTAAATGCCGCTAGCTCTTTAGCGAGTTTACGCTCGCTATCAGAGCCCTTGCTAAGCTCGTTCTCTATTGCATTAGTGAATTGTACAATCTTCTTGTCATCCATCTTTACAGATGAGATATAAGCGTGTAGCATCTCGTGAGGAAGCGTGCTCATATCTGCCTTATCAATGTTCACTACTATAGTGTTACGATAGTACGAACCCTTAGAAGAAGTTTCATTTTTACCCGACTGGTAAGACCTGTAAGCTACAGAGTCGGAATCATTAAAGAATAATACCTTTACACGTCTAGCTCCAGAAGACTTTAGTATCTTCTCAAAGTTGTTAACCATACCGGCTAACTGCTCTCCTTGCTTAACTGTAAATCTCTTTGCGCTAGCTGTTCCCTCTTTACCTATGTCCTCAGCTTTAACAGCTTTTGACATCAACCTTTCTATAGGGTCAATCTCAGACTTAGGGTCTGCAATACCAGACATAGAAGCTACGTGCTGAGCATACTCTTTGGTGTTCTTTTCAAACTTGCCTATGTTAGGCATCTTGCTTATCTGTTCGTTAGAAACAAATATCTCACCGCCCTCTTCTTTCATACGACCAGTATCCTCGGTGGTCTTAAAGGTTATACCTTTATCACCGTACTCAATGGTCATCTTACCTGTTTGAACATTTCTAGGATCCTTAGTTGGACCGGCTTTAGTAAGCGGCTTAACAGCTCCGTTTTCCTCTAAAAGAGTTATCTCTACTTCTTCAGTGCGAGCTTCTTTAACAGCTGGTCTCTTTGCTTCTTCGGAAGGCTTAGAATCCTTTCTAGCGGACTCTTCTGCTTCTGCGATTGCATTGATTGTTTCTTCATTGTCTAGTAATTTATTTAGCTGTTGTGTTTCAGCTTCGTTCATCGCTAGCATAATGTTATATGTAGCGTCTAATGCATCTTGTCCATAGAGCTGTACAGTCTCACCATCTTGGTTAACCATCTGAACTCTAAGACCTTTCTCTCTGTCAGCATCTTCCGTTAAAGGTACAAACTTACCTTCAGAAAAAACTGAAACAGCTGCTAAACCTTTATCTGTATCTATTGTAAGATTAGTTCCTTTAGCAATAGTAGGGTTGCCTTCTTTGTTATAAGTAAGAGTGCCGTCTTCGTTAGCTGTTAGTGTCTCTGCTTCGGCAACAGCTGCAGTAAATGGCTTTATATCTGCAGGGTTGATATCCTTAGAGGTACCTAATTCAACGATTTCTGTTTCTGTTTCTACAGATACTCTAGGATTGTCTGGGTCCCCTTCAAGGATAACAGTTCCTTGGATGTCAGACCCATCAACAGGGTTCTTAGCTACAACCTGTATACCCTCTTGAACAGCTGTCCCGTCAGATAGTGTTAGCTGTTTTGCTTCTTGAACCACTCCACCTGTCGGAGGCGCTTCAACGCCTCCTTCTTGGATAGGCTCGGCTTGCTTAGGGGCTTCTTCTTTTTGCTCAGTACTTGGTACCCGCTCTTCTTTTTTACTATCATCTTTTGGTAGTTTACTTAACAACAATTGCTCTACCTCAGCATCATTCTCTACGCCCCACTGACCAGTAGCAATCTCTTCAGGTGTAGCCTTGTTGATCATCTCAACAAACTCTCCCTTAGAGAACTCCTTACCGTCCTTGATGTAGCGTACCTTTTCTTCTGAGTATTTATTCTCAAGCTCTTGCTTACGAGCTCTAAGGTCATCAACCTCTTGCTTGTACTTAGCTTTAAGTATTTCTGAAGTAGCTACATTGTACTTACTAGAGACCTCTCTTATTTGGTTGTTTAATTCTTGAACCTCAATAAGGTCTTGCTCGGAGAACTTAGAGTATACTTTAAAAGACTCTTCACGTTCTTTATTCTGCTCTTCAGTTAAGTCTGTGATGACATCATCAATAATAGTCTTCTCCTCTTCTGTTGGTGCAGCTGCTCTCTTTTGCTTTAGGTTTTCTATCTCACTATCTATATCCTTGAGCTTTCTCTCATTGGAAGAAGTACCCAATAAAGATACACTAGATATTAAACCACCACCAACAGCTTCCTGAGCACCAGCATACAACGCATCTTTAAATACATTAGCTATAGATTTAGGCTCAAAGAACTCTTCACCCTGTGCTGTATTGACGACTGCTTTTAGAGCGTCGTCTGACAGCTGTTGTAACGCCCCTGTTTCTGCTTCGGCTAGAGTACCACCTGCTATACGCTTACCAACTTCCTGTACGGTCTCATTGATGTACCTGTCAAGTGTTTCCTTACCTACCTTCTTAGTTCCTTTTAACGCTTTGTCTATGACGCCAGCTGTAACAAGTTTTGTCAACGCTGGAGATCCCTTAAGAGCTCCAGAGAGACCTATCTTTTCTAATGTACCTTCTACTAATGCACCTGTAACCTTATAGGCTTCTTTCTGAGCCTCTGTCATTTCTAGATCAGGGTTCTCATCTAGAGTCCTTGCTATCTCTTCTTCTCTAGCGTAGTAAGACTGAACAACAAATGAACCACCAGCTGTTGGTGAGGATGCTACCATAGCAGGTAGCGACGAAAACAGGCCCTTTAAACTTGAGTTCCAGAACTGCTCATCTAGATCTTCCTTGATATCCTTAGGTATTTCTACACCAGTCTTCTTAACAGCTTCTTCTCTACGCTCACCACGAATAAAAGGTACTAGCTTATTCTCTATGCTGCGATCTGATCTCCAGTATTCAGTATAAGCATCCATAGCTGCAAACTCCTCAGCCTTCTGCGGCGTAAGGTTGTTTTGTATAGCGGTGTTTGACAATTTTTTCTCGTACGCGTCAAACAATTCCGGGTACTCTTCCCTACTTTGTTTAACAAAACTTAGAATGTTTTTATTTGTAGCCCCAGTTTCAACAGCTAGGGGATATAAGAAATCTGAAACGCCTTCTGATAAGCCGTTCCATATATTACCGAACCACTCACCTATTGTAGGGCTACGGTCAACAGCTACTTCTTCAGTAGACTCCTTAGTCTCTTGAGAAGGAGATAGAGATTCTGTATCCGAAACACCGAACTGAAAAGGTTCCTGAGGTTCTTCTTTTTTTTTTACTTCTCCACCAAACACAGAGGTGTTCCAAGCGTCAAAGTTATCTTCAATTTTAAGGTATCCGTGTAGGCCTTTTAAGTATTCCTGATCACCTTGTATAGCATTGATCCAAGTATTGTAATCATCTTCAATTCCAAGGTAGCCGTGAAGACCTTTGAGATATTCCTCGTTCATTATTGATTTACTTTTTGTAGCTGTTCGGGTCAAAGCCACCCGTGCTTTGCTGTTGCGAAGATACGGGTTTTTCAGAGATGCTTATTCTGTACTTGTCTTTTAATACAGCTTTAATTCTAGCTTCTTCGTTCTTTTCGGCTGGACGAGTGCGTAACTTTTTAACTTTTGTATCACCTTTTCTTGTCTTCTTATCTTCAAAATATCTTTCTTGAATCAGCATATCTCCATTGTTGTCGTAAGTAAATCCAACAATGTTTTTAAGATCGCCTTTTAATGGCTCTGGGAATGCGTAACCCTCTACTTCTCTAGGCGCTTTATCTGGGTCAGAAGTAGGCATAGGCAAAGAATAGATTCCTAAGGTTGGTATGTCTTCCGAATCTCCCTCAATCTTAACCTGAGATGCGATAAGGTCCATATAGTTATTGGTTAACTCATCTACATACCTGTCAACGAAACTTTGTTTTAACTCATCATCTAAAGCAGATATCATTTGCAAATCCTCAATAGAGTTCACCTCTGGGTATCCTTCTTTAGGTGCGCCCCATACCATAGCTCTTTCAACGTTATCGGGAAGAGCATTTACTTGAGCTCGTGCGCGCTTCTCAGCGTAAGCACGTAGCGCTCCTCTGTTTAGCTGTCCTTGTGCATTGTAGAAATCTGGAAGTTTCATTTTACTATCGCTCACCAACTGCTTAGCTTGATCGTAAGGATTTAATAGTTGATACTTGCTAGAGCGCTGAATAAAGAAAGGATTGTTTACCTCATCTAACATTTCTCCACGAGTTCTTTTTCTCAATTTATAATCGTTAGAGATATCAAGAAACTCATCACTATTAACAGCAAACTTTGCAGGGTCTGCTTTGTATGCTGCGATATTCTTTCTGTATTCGTCTGAAAGGTATTGTGCTGTACCCGCAGATGTACTGTATTCTCCGTAAGCTTCTTTGAGCTTACGTCTGTTCTCTGGACTATCATCCTCTGCAACTAGATCCATTACAGACTGCACGTTATCCCAAGACTCCTGAACAGCTGGTTTATACCCATCTAGGTATAACCCTTGCTTCTTATCAAATTCATCTAAGAATTGATTCTTAGCGGCCTCCTCTTGTCTGTACTGCTGTACGTATCCTTGAGCCATCTGCCCAAAGTCTGGCGTTTGAATTATATTGCCGGGTACGAAATCTGCCATTACTTGAATTGTGGTTTGTTAAGTAGAGACTTTACAAATTTATGTAGCTCTGTGTTGCCGGAACTAGCCAGCTTCTTCATTTGCTTTGCTTGCTTAGGGTTGAAGATGTATTCTCCACCTGTCATCTCACCAATCTTAGCACCCTTCTGCATAATGTCTATAGGGTTCTTGCTGTGTGAGAATGTACCGGGAGTCTTTTGTACTCCCCCTTTTTTAAATACTGGCTCAAGTTCTTCCAAGCCTTCTAAGGATAGCTCTGGTACACCTTCCATTAATTTCTTAAACTCATCTTTCGTAAGTCCTTGGAAATTAGGCTGTTTCTCCATCTTAGTCGCTTGATTGAATATAGCTTCTTGCGCCTCTGTAGACATTCTCTTAGCTCTAACAGCTGTATCAGGTGTTGGAGCCTTCGGTAATTTACCATATATGTCAGCACCTGTAATAGCTGCTGAACCAATATCTCCTAGTCCGCCTGCAATGTTTTGAACGCCAGCCTCAATAGCTCGTTGAGCCACCTCTCTTTCTTGGGTCTGTCTGTCTACCTGACGACGACGCTCGTACTCAGCACCAATAGTTCCTCTTTCAAGGGCACGCATAATCTCTGCCTGCTGTTGTGATAGAACACCTGTCTTAGCTCTAGAGCCTGCTTCGGTAACAGCTCCGATACCTCCGATAACACCACGCGAACCAGCTTGCTGTAAGGCAGCTGTTGAGCTTGCCATAGAGCGGTTGATCTCATCAACACGGCGCTGGGCTAGATCACTTGCCCGAGCCTGCTTTAAGAGTTCTGCATACTCGCTAGGCTTTCCTGTAGGTGCCTCGTAAGCATCAGCTAAAGCTTTTCTTCCTCTAGCTGATTGACTTGCACCAAAGGCAGTCTTGCCTATACCTGTTGCGGCTTGAACGCCGCTGGCTATGAGTGCTAATGTTAGTGGATCCATAGTGCAAAAATACTAATTTTAATTATGCAACTTAGAATCTGCGAACACTGTATTAACAGCGAACAGTTCTATAGGTGCTGATGTTGTTTTTGTTAGTTTAATCTGAGCGAAGTAGTCTCTAATCTGATCACCTTCAATAGCGCTGTTTCCAACAACTACTAATAGGTCTCCAGCTGTAGCAGATACCGCCCCGCTAAAGGTAATCCCTTTATCGCTAGTAACAGATAAAGGATAGACTCCTAAAGTGTCTAGCCTGTTCTGTGCTGCATTTACTTTATATAATGTAGCTGTTGAGCCCGCTGGGAAAGAGATAGTGTTAACTGCATTGCTAAAGGTAACAGCTGAACCATCTACAGAAGCTACAACACCTAGAGAGAATATCTCACTAGTACTTGTCACAGAGCTTATTTGAGCTCCGTGAGTTGTAGTATCTCCGTGAATATAAGCGTAGTAGAATCCTTCTTTCTCCCTCCATACACCGTTTGGCGTAGTCACAGGATCAACAAATAAAGTACCTGCTAAAGTAGCTGTTTGGTCTGTCGTAGTAATGGTTGCTTCCCAAGGTGTATCTCCTTCTAGAGATATAGATTCAAAAGTCTTTATTGCGGACGGCGCTATGTTAGATACCGCCTCAACAATAGACTCAGCTGTTGCTGCTCCGTAGAATGTGTTTCTACTTGCGGCTTCGCTGTGCTTGTATATCTTACCAGAATTGAATGTATATAGATCGTTATGTACAGAGGCTATAGACTCAGGAGTATAAGAGTACCTAGTAGTCCATACTCTATCGTCTGTGCTGTATGCAATTGTAAACGCATCTAATACTGAAGACGCAGGGTTTATAGAACCCACGTCGTCTGAGGTACAGTATGCATTATTAAATACAAATCCCGGTAGCTGTGTGTCAACAGTTATCGCTACAAAGAAATCATATGTTGAGTTTGTCGCTACGCCGTATAAATATCTACCTTCATATCCTGATATGGTAAAGATAGCCCCACCGTCGGACAGCGTGTCTAAGAACACGATGGCCTCCAAGCTGTCTTGGAATTCATCACATACACTATCAAATGTTCTAATCTCTGTATTGAAATTAAAAACAGCTAAGTCATTAATTGTCTGCGGTGCTAGTACCTGTGTGCCGCTAGAGTCTAGCTGTGCAGTGTATACGTATTCATCTGTATTGATCGCAACAGTTGCTTCAGTAATGCTATCAGAAGACACTATGTATTCGTCATTGTCTTTATCCATACCACCAACTACTGTAGATGGCTGATAGTTTGATATGATGCCAAACTTATCGTCAAAGTAAGAAGATAAATTCACATCACTAATAATGGTAAGTCCTTGACTATCTATTCGTAGTGCTTTGCCTCTTTTAACATCCGCAAAATATACCATACCATCTCGGTTAGCGATACTTTCTGGGTTGCTTGTTCCGTATTCTCCGACATAATATTGTTCTGATTGTAGTATATCCTTGCTTAACGATACGATATTGTCACCACTACCTGTGGTAATCACACCTCTATTAACAGCTAACACCCCGCTCCTGTTTTCCTGTATGAAGTACAGTCTCTCATCATAACTAACAAGTCCTTTGATAGACCCGTGCTCGTAAGCCAAATCTTTAAAGTTGGCGAGCGAGAGGTTAAAGGAAGACAGACCGTTGAACGTACCCTCTTGTAGGTACGGCTCAGAATAGGTTATAGAGCCGCTACGTTTAACTGTTTTAGCATCAGGTATATAAGCTATAGGGCGTCCAATAGAAGAGCTCTTAGAAGCGAAGAAATCACTTACACTGTAGTCTTCAATGTATTCAACTAAGTTTGTGTTAGGTCGGTATGCATTACTACCTATAATTAACTTAGGGTTTATAACAGATGAGTATATAGTTCTCCTTCTAAAGTAAACATCTCCCAACGAGAGGTCAATAACTTTTTCAGGATTATCTACTGTTGCTGGGTATGTATTTAATGGAAGTGGATTGTTATCTTTACTATCTCCATAGTAGTAGAATATGCCACCTTTAGTATATGAATTTCTTATTGTAACCTTTGTTGAGGAAACACTAAGCACATCACCCTTAAATAATTTTACAGAAGAAGTGCCAAAGAAATTGTTTTGCAGGGTCCCTGTTCTTTCAGATATGGTTATGTTTAAGCTTGTAGCTGTTCTTTCGTCTGAATGCACCCCATTGATAACATCGTATGACTTACCCACCTCATAGTATATATCCCCTGATAGATCATTTGTATTGTATATTTCTATGATACATCTTTTCGTCCAGCTTGAATCTCTTTCTATAATGTCTTTTAACGTAAACCCAATAGCAGATTTGTCTTCCTCTACGATTAAAAATTTACCTGTGGTTGACTGTATTGTTCTTGCTGAAGATGTGTCTAGTATAGGATTATTATCATCCTCTAAGAAAGTCTCTAGTCCCAATACTTTGAATTCAACTGATATCCTTTGAGTTCCGTTGTATTTTAAAATTCTTAATCTATCTCCTTTACTAAAGTCATACGATATATCAGCTCCAGTAGAATCGTTATACCCTCTGTCCTTAGCGAACAAAGAATTTAAAGAAAGGTATATAGAGTTTATAGGTGCATAGTTTTGAAGATTTGAATTAGTTCTAAATGGCGCATAAGCACCATCTATACCATACATCAACTTTAACTTGTTAGAGCTCACTCCTTTATATACTGGAGCCCAACGCTTAGCCCAAGATGGAGCATCGTTAGAAACACGCATAACAATAGATGAAGGACCATATATGTTATTCTCTAAAGCTCTGTCGTTTAATGGTGCGACATAAACATCTCCAAGCTCTTGTACACCACCACTTCTGTTTCTGTCGTCGTAATATACTATTCCTAATTTATGGCTCGATCCAGACTTAAAAGATTTAGTTGCAGAGTCATTTGTTTCGGATACAAACGAAGACCCTAATACGTAAGGGTTTTGATACTGGTAGCTAAGAGGCGTTGAAGCACTTATAATAGAGGCTGATATAATATCTTTTTCCTTGTCGTCATAAAAAAATTGACTTCCTCCAATCTTGTTTTCGTTAAACGAACCTAGGTATATTTCCATACCTACGATATTTAAATCTATCTCAGTAGTACTGGCAATAGCTGGTTGTATTTTAGCTCTAGCATTTAATCTAGCTGTTTCATCAGTAAATGCGGTACCAGAACCCCTTAGTACAACAGCTTGATTAGCTGTTGGTGATAGCATTAAATCATACTTCTTAGACGCTAACTTAAGCATCATCGCACCAATCGCATACTGAGATGAACTACCAGCAGGTATCTCAACTCTTTCAGATATGTTTATGCCTGAGCAGATAAAAGTTACAGGATCATCTGTTCTACTAACTATTACCTCTTCAGAATTGGTTCCGTCTAAATCGCTTATTAATATTCCATAGTTGCTGTCAAAGTCTATATGATCCGTGATAGAAGCTCCTCCAACGGTAACTGTATCTCCAGAAAATACAACATTGAAATACACCGTTGAGTCAACAGCAAATGTAGAAGGCAAGTCACCAGACCCAAAGGTTATTTTAGTGCTGTCTGCAGTACTTGTAGCAGACAAAGATATATTGTATATATCTTCTGTTTTTTTGTAGTTAGCTAACAGCTCTACATCTGCTTCTATGTTAGGGTACCCCTCGGTGTACCCGCCGTACATTAGTCTACCGCTTGCAATTTCTTGAGAGTCAGCAAGTTGTGGAACATTGTCGTATAGTTTGTTCTTGTCTGTTACGCTCAGTGCCTCACCAACTGTACTGTTGGTAAAGTTAACCGTTGTTGGGTTAGCTGTTCCGTTGTTATCAAACTCCTTAATCTGATAGAACGTACCTTCATTACCCTCTCTAGCGTATACCTGTATCTTCTCCACATCAGCAATAGAATTCTTAACGAATACATTTACCTGATTGTAAAAGTCTATAGCGCTCTGTGTATTGAACCCGTCTCTTAGCTGTGCTATTGAAGCAGTGAGCGAAGAGTAAGGAGAAAGTGCTGACACTTCTCCGTCCTCATATACATATCTGTACGCGAACTGGAATACCTTATCTGATATTCTATTCTCACCTAGATTAGGATTGTTTACGATATTGTAGCTTGGCGGGTCTAGTGGTGGCTGCTTAGCAACGGTAAAGAACAACAGCTTCTCTTCGTCTGTACCACTAGTAAACTCTGAAGGGTACTGCCCTCTAAGAGCTTTAGAAGCGTTAATCTTCTTGGGTGCTGTAAAGCTATCATTAAAGTACAACAGCTCATCACCGTCAATAGATGTAATGACATCGCCCTTAACAAACCCATTCTCTGTAAATCCTAGTACTGAGTCGCTGTACACCTTTGTAGAGGTGTTAGCTCCTACAGAATATCTGTATATAGAGTGATCACCATTGCTGTTCCAAACATAGTAGTATATAGCCCCGTTCTGTTCGTTAGCTGTTGAGCCTATTACTTTGTTTGTGCCAGCTGGTAATGCACCTACTAGTGTTACCTCCTGATTACCATACGCGTTCTTAATAACAAGACCGTCACCATCATCATCAAAGGATACTCTAACATTAAGAGCATCAGTCATTTCTGTACTCTTAACTAAGCGACTATCATCATCCTTGTTAAGGTATCTTGGAGTTAACTTATTTACAGCCATACTTATGCTTTTGGTGACAACTTGAAGTTGCGTCTTAACATTGACAACGCATCGTTTTTACCAAACGACTTAAGTCTTGAGTTAGCCTTGCGTCTTTCGTTGTAGTATTCTTGTCTTGCTCTAGCTTTTTCATTGGCCGGAACATTACTCTTTCTTTCTATAATTCGGTAGTAGATGTAAGCACGTAGAGCTTCCTCAGCGAATACGTGTACTGAAGGGTTTGTTGCCCTAGCCTCATCACCTACATACTCAATAACCACAGAAGCTGCACCTACATTTAAGGACAGCTCAATACGGTTCTGCTCAAAGTTTACGCGGTACTCACCCGCACCTTGACCCCCACCTAGACCATACAACCTACCGTTGCTGGTCTGGCTGATATAGTTTCTATACACGTAAGACTCAAAGCCTTGCATATAATCAGGTATTGTATCTGCAGGCTGGTTCTTTAGAAGGTTAAGGTTGGCGTTCTCTACAAAGCTGTAGAGTAATCCGTCGCTACCAATCACACCTAGTTTAGTCAACCCCACGAAGTCTGTAGGTAGTGTAACTGTTCCTAGTGTTGTATCAACAGTTAGCTCTGTAGTCTTAATACGCTTGAGCATATCAAAACCCATCTCTCTGATCCCACGCAAGGCAAAGTTTCTAAGTGTTGTATCGCTTACATTAGAAGCATAGTCATCAGAGCCTAACGTAAGTATAAAGTCGTTTACAATCTGATTTATAGATACTGTTTCCTGTGACATTATTTAGTTTCTTCTTTTGCTTTCTCAACAGATGCGTAGTTTACAACATCTGCGTCACGCAGGTTAATACCAATTAGCTGTGCGATCTCTACAACCAAGTCTACGAAGTAATGCTCAGGCAGTTCAAAGTCAACACTTGAGCTAGGGCTGTACAGCTCCACACCGGGAACAGCTGTTGAGTATCCAAAGCTAGGTTGTGATGCAACCTTAGCTCCTGTAGTAGGGTTAGTACCTTCAGGTAGCTTGTAGTAACGTAGGCTTATAGAGCCTACGGTAGTAGGGAATATCTCAATCTCTGAAGAGATAAGAGCTACAGGGTTGTCTGAGCTAGGTCTAGATAAGTCACTAGACAGTACCCGGTCTATATCGTCTTGATTGTATAGTATAGATATCTGGTTGCCCGAATAGTTATTCAAGGTAAATGTTGAGCTAGTACGCATAGAAACAATGCGGCCCAAATCAGAAGGCTTCGTGAAAGTATCGTTAACCTTTGTAAGGCTAGCTTTCTTAACAAAGCTAGCTAGGTCCTCTTTGATTTGTTTCTCCTTGCTGAAGTCTCTACCAGCATCCAATCCAGCACGTCTGAAGCGTAGCGCATTGCGCTCCTCATCAAACAGTCTGTTATATATATTCATTTGTGCTACAGCAGCAAACTCATTAAAGATAGACGGCGTGACAAAACCTTTTTGGTCTTTGTTCACTAGTCCCTTAAGAGCGCTGTAGACTCGGTTTACACTTGCCATTTTACAATTGCTTTATTGTTACAAAGATAACAAATAAAAAGGGGTCACAATTTGCGACCCCCTTTATAAGTGTATGTGTAGTAGCTGTTTAGATATTCTCTAGTTGCTCCAACACTCTTTCGTAAGCTGTTGCTCCTTTCTCAGTCATAAAGAAACGAGTTGTAACTTCTACTGGATCAGTACCTACAGGTGCGGATACAATCAAACGATTGCTATCGTACCAATACATACCGTCTTGCTTGCTGTTAAGGATTTGGAAGTCAACAGCCTGCATAACAGCTGAACGACATTTAACCTGTGGGTTGTCAAACAACTGTACGAAACGAGTAGGGTTGCTCTTAGCTTCTGAAAGGAGCTCACGCTTGATCTCAGCGTTTCTTTGGTTGATGTTGATGTCTAAGTACATAGCGACTGGTAAAAGTTCGTCTATGGACTTGTCACGAACTAGAGAGACAGCTTCGTGCTGTGAGAACTCTTGCTCTAACAGCTCTTCAGCTGAAGCATTCTTATCAATTAACTTAAAGATACCACCACCGTTAGCAGCGTTATCAGGATGTTTGTCCAAGAACTCTTGTAAGTTTGGTTTGTTTTTAGGGACCATCAACAGTTTGTCGCGGAATACAACGTGCTCACGTTGAGCGTATTCACTTTGGTCTGACCTGTACACAGAAGGTTCGTTAGGACAGTAACGGATAGCTTGGATACCACCACGTTCTTCGTCGTAAACAGTTACTTCTGATTTGATTTTACATAGGATACCACCACCACGAATGATTTCATAGACCTTTGTAGTATCTGCACTGTATGATTGTTTTACCTTGAAGCTAGAGTTAGCTTTCTTAGGAGCTGCCTGTGCAGCAGGAGCACTCGCTGCAGCGCGAGGCTTGGGTTTAGCTGTTGCCATTTGTTATGTAGTTTAAATAGAATTAAAAAGTAAAAGAGTAAAGGGGAGGGCATAAACCCTCCCCAATATCTCTTAGGTATTATCCGCGAATCAACACGTGTTGGTTAGCAGCACGAGTGATCAAGTTACACTCAGAACGGTAGTTGAACTGTAGGCTATCTTCGTTAGCGTTAGTAACGCCTAAGATAGAACCTGTCATCCAGTGCTCCATTTCACGAGAGTAACCGTTTGTTGCTTTGTAGTTCATTTCCAAAGCAGCAGCACGATCACCAGTCTTAGGATCTACAACTGTAGTCAAAGGAATCATTACACCTTTGAAGTCAGCAGAACCTAACAATGTTGGGTCGTTTAGCAATTTCCAAGACTTGTTGTGGAAGGTATAACCACCACGACGGAAGCTTGAGAATCCAAGACGTACAGCAGCTTGAGGATCGTTAGAGAACGCTCCGAAAGCCATAGAACCGTTAGTTACACCAGCAGTGGCGAAACCAGCAGCACCTGTTCCAGCAGCAATCATATCGTCAAGAGCTAGCATCTGTGCAGTGTTACCGTAGATACAGTACTCAGGAGCAGCACCTTGCTTGTCTAATTCAGTGATGATAGCGTCCATCTCTGTCAATGTGTTAACCACACCACCAGTTTCAACGATACCACGATCTTCAATAGCAGCGAAGTAACCTTCAGAACCACCAACAGCTTTACCACCTACAGTGATACCAGCAGTAGCTGTGTTCTCTCCTAATAACATCATCATTTCACGCTTGTCTAAGAAACGCTGACGAGTATCCATCTCACCTTTAACGTACCAACGGTAGTCACCGTTACCTACATTGATCCAACCGATGTTGGTAGCTTGAGAACCAGAAACTTTGAAAGTTTCTTTCAAGATCATATAAGGGTTAGTACGACGAACAACGTTAGACTCTAGGAATTCACCCGGTTGGTCAGAACCTTGTGCGTGCAAGTTACCGATAACAGGTAAAGATTGTGCACCAGCAGATACAACCTCACCAAATGTTCCAGCTAATGGGAACAATGTTGCGCTTGCAGCAGCAGCAGGAACGCTCTTGTCAACGATACAACGGATAGAACCGTTAACCAATACAACATCGTTACTACGTAGAGTATCAGTTGCAGCAGTACCGATAGTAGCTACCAAAGAAGAAGCTCCAGAAGCAGCAGAAGCCAAAGTAGCGTCTACCTTGCTGTGAAGACGAGACTCTTCCCAGTACTGTACTTCGTCGTTAGTACCAGAAGCCTTAACAGCTCCGGTCATTTGTAAGAATCCAGTGATACCTTGATTTCCGTAAGTCTTAACCAAAAGGTCACGGTTATCTTCTTTGTTCACTGTGTTAATGAAGTCACCTAAAGAAGTGTACTTCGCAGGGTCTAGGGAGCGGAATGACGCTCCTACACCACCACCGTTTACTGGTGGTTGTCCAGCTTTTAAGCTCATAATGTTTTGTTTTTAAGCTTTATAAAAATTTCAAAGTTTTATCCACATTTAAAGCATCAATTATTTGTTGCTCTAAATTATTGGTATTATTACCCGTTCCAACATTCGGGCTCTTTGTAGATACATTTGCAGCCTGATCAACAATCTTACGCTGTCCGTCACTCAACCCCTGTTGGTAGATACTCTTTGCAATCGCGTCGATATTATCTACTACAGCACGATGGGTGTTGAACGTGTCGTAATCCCATTGACCATCCTGACCAATGTACTGATCAAAGAAGGTTTCTAAATTGCTGTTCTTGTCTATCAATTGAGACTTGTACTCGTTAGTAATGCCAAAGTTGAATTCACCTCCCGGTAGTTCAAAAGATAACGCCTCGAGCGCGTTGGTCTCCTCTGTCATTGCATTGATCCAATTCTCATCAATAGGACTTTGAACAGCTTCTGTCTCGCGAGCTACTGGGAGTGTGTAGGAACTACGCAACTCTTCAATAGACTGACGGGACTTATTTGCGTCAATCTTGAGCTGAAGTTTAGATAACTTAATCTCATCATCTGTATATAGGTCTTCATCAAGTTTATACTTGCTGCCGACCAACATCTCAATCTCCTCACCGTTTAGGTCTGGGTACTCAGATGTCATAGACATCTTAATAGCTGTTAGGTCATCCATTTCGGATGGGTTAATAGCTTGGTACTTGAACCAATCTTCAGGAGAGCGACCTGTCTTTTCTACAAAGTCTGCGATTACCTTAACTCGCTCATCAATCTCTGCTTGTTGTTGAGTCATAGAAGACCTTAAATCTTCAATGCTGTTTAATTGGATCCCGAGCGTTTCGCCTAGGTAGCCAAGTACAACACTGTCAATGTCTACATCTTCGTCAGCCTCAACAGCTGTTTCTGTATTTAAAGAACTTTCTTGTACAGGCTCTTCAGTCTGTACAGGTTCGTCTACAACCTGCTCAGTAGCTGTTGGCTCTGTCGCAGGTTCTGTAGTCTCTTCATTAGTAGCCGAGAAATCAAAGTCCGGCTCTATGCCTTCAAGCGCTGTAGCTGGTGCTGCAGACTCTTGAGGTGTGTCTTGGAACTCTACTGGTGCCTCATTACTTACTGAGAAACCAGAGTCCTGAAGCTGTGCTTCTAAATCTTTTTCAATTGAATCCATAATAAAATTTAACTTTATGTTGCAAAATTAACAAATCTAACGATACCGTTTTACAATGCTTTGTATGTCAGGGGAATATCGTGCGAACTGTTTTCCTGCTTTAGTGGCTGCCCGCTTTTGTGCGGTTGCCTTTGCGTACTTACCTGCCTTCTTCAAAGCTGCAACAGCTGCACTAGGGAAGTAAGCCTCTCCCGTGTCTTTAGACTTCTTGCCTGATCCGGTGGTCCATTTCTGTTTACTCCACTTGCTAAGGCTGTTAGAAGAACTCTTTTTTCCTTTGTATCCGCCACCCGACTTCTTGTAGCGAGCAGTCGCTAACTGCGCTTTGCGAGCGGACCATTGACCCGGTGCACCACCTTTGTTGCCCGCTTTAACAGCTGCAACAATACGCTTCCATTTTCCCGGTTGTGTCTTTTTAGCTGTTGCCATTTTTCATCATATTTAAAATACTATCCTTTCTTTTCTCTTTTAATGCTTTATCGTTATCACGATACAGCACAACAGCAAAGATTATCATTGCAAACATTATAGCAAAGAATGAAGGTACTACCCAGTACTGCAGGTTATGAGAGAACTCATTGAACTGCTCTTTATTACCATTGTAATCTTCTCCTTTCGCTACATATACAGTTTCATAGTGACCTGTTTTCTCACTGTAAACCCAATCAACAGCTACACTGTCTTTGTACTTAGCGTAATGCGCCTTAACGCTATCATAGTTATAACTACTGGTTTTTTTCTGTGGCATACTTCACTCCCATTATAGTTCCTATAATACTAAAGCTGTTGGTTAGCAGTATACCAAAGAGGTTGCTCCAAGCGTTTCCTAGAAGCGTAGTATCCTTGTTCGCCAACATAGCTACAGTATAAAGTAGAGTGGTGGTTATGCCAACACCTACGATAATAATCAGAGCCACCTTTACAATTAAACCTATCAGCTCAAACTGCGTGCGCTTCTGCATCAAATCCAAATCCTCAACAGCTTCATCACGAAGTTTCTCAGCATCGTCTAACGCATTCTGCAGCTCTAGCACCAAGGCTTCTTTAACAACAGCTGCTTCTGCAAGTTCACTGTTTTGCTTTTGTACCTGCTTGGTTACATCAAGTCTCTTCCTGCGGGACTGCTTGTCCTTATCCTTACACTCAGATATATATGCAACGACATCAGCATCTAAAGAATCCTTAAGCAGTTTAGTGAAGTTTCCCTCTATGTAAACCTTCTTGGATTTTGCTTTAGCTAGCGCTTCATTTACTGTGTCGTTACCACTTATCATTTATATACCTTGAATGGAGCAGTCTTCTTCTGGTAGCTGTCGTAGTCTTTTAAGAACTCCTCCAGCCTTGGTTCAATTTCATCAGACTTAATAATCCAGAACTGAGCGCCAACTGCCTTAGCTTTCTCAATCTCTTGGTTGTCATCCGAAGATGATATGATACCGATTACGACACCGTTGCCGTAGTCTGTATTTATCTTGCGAATCATTTCAATCCCATCAAAGGATGAGCCGATTATATTTAAATCTACGAACACACACTCTGGGCGTTCATCTACTGGACCTTCTGTAAACCACTTCTTAAATAGTCTGTCTGCCTCATCTGAGGAGTTCAGCGCTTCAAGTGATAGCGTCATATCTAGAAGACTACAAGCGTCTTCAAATACGAGGTGGAATAGGTCTTCGTCATCTATAAGTAGTATAGAGTCAATCATTTTAGTTGTATAGTTATTTTAGTTCCTTGTTTTAGTTTCTGAGCAGCAATGCTGAATCCGTGTTCTTCTATAATAGCAACACATATATTCAAACCTAATCCAGTACCGTTTTCTTCTTGTTTACCCCGTGTGTAGGGCTGTGAGTATTTATTAAAATCCTCTTGACTCATTCCCCTACCGTTATCTTCTATAACTAGGGTATGCTCACCATCCATATAGATGGATACCATTTTTGTGGAACTATCGTTGTACTTCAGACCGTTACGGATAAGGTTATCTATAGCGGTACAAAACAACGCTTCATTAACTTCGTGTTCTACTAATTCTTTTAATTCTACTTGTTTGATGTAAGACGTAGAAGAGAGGTAGCTGTGCAATACCTCTCGTAGGTCTACTACATTCTTTTCTAACTGTGTGTCTTGTTTTACTAGGTTGGTAAACTCCTTTACCCCTTTGTATACTTTTTGTGTGTGGATGAGTCCCTCACTTATCATCTTAAGTGGTGAACCTATCTTTAGGTCTTTTATATTCTCCTCTGTTAATCTGCGTTTTAAGGAGCTTAATCCTCTTGGGATGTATGTGTTGATACCTGAGTGCATATCGTGCCTTAGAATCTTCGCAGCGTGCTCTAGGTAGCCATTCTTCTTATGCACCTCCATCTCAATAAGCTTCTTATCGGTGATGTCTGTAGCAATCTTTAGGATGCGGTATACTTCTCCGTATGGATTCTTGATAGGGTTGTAGTTCCCGTAAATCCAAAACTCTCTGTAGTGTTTTCCCACACGTCTAAACTCACCCGACTTTACAAACCCTTTACGGAGCTTGAACCAGAAGTCGCTGTAGTCACGCTCATCTGTATCAGCAGGCATAAGCATCTTATGCTTCTTGCCTATTAGCTGTTCCCTTGAGTATCCTGTAACCTCACAGAAGTTATCATTACAAGAGATTATAGTTCCGTCTGGTTCAAACTCTACTAAAGCGTTAGATTTATTTATAGCAGATAGGGTGTCGTCAATGGATTGAAACTTGTAGCGCACCTTACGTATGAACTCTACAAGCACAAAGAAGAAGAAAGGCATAAAGGAGATAACAGCTACCCAACCAAAGAGTGCGCTGTTGTAAGTAATCTCTGCATAGTTAATCACTAAGGCTGTCTGATATGCAAAAAAGCAGAGCATAATTGCTACTGCTATAACGATAGATATTCTAGAAGCTAATGAGAGTTTCATTATTCATTTCTGTTCTTTCTAAGGAAGTGCCAGCGCTGTGCTGTATAACCAATAGAAATAATAAGTAACAGCATTTTTAAAGCTGTTTCAACTTGAGACATAGAGATGCTAAGAGTTGTAGCGTTTAATAGTAGTACTTTGATATCAGTTTCGTTCATTACCATTTAGCTTTATTCACCATTTTTCACGATTAGACCAATAAGCCGCAGACATTTTACCCTTAGCTATATTCCTGCGGTGGCGCGCTTTAAAAGAGGCGCGCTTCTTCTTCATACGGTCAGACTCACCAGACTTAGGTTTACCAGCGGTTGATGCCCCTTGTTCTCCAAAGCGTATGGTCTTGATTTTATCGCCCACCTTAGCCACTACGATGTGTGACTTCTTAGGATGATTGGGCGTGCGCTTGGGCTTGTTGAAGCCCGACACTCCCGCTCTTGCTAATCGTGAATCTTTCTTCTTCGCTTTCATAGATGACAAAGGTAAATAAAAAAGGGGCTACATTTCTGTAACCCCTTAGTGTTCAATAGAGTGTAAGCGAGTCTTACTCTTCTACTGTTTCGGCCTCTTCTACAATGTCTTCATACTCACCTGTTGTAATGTCAACAGATATAGAACCGTACTTTTCCTCAAGCTTTTTTTGCTCTTCTTGAAGGGCTTTATCTAACTCTAAAACTTGCATCTGTGCTATATGTACTTGCATACTAGCTTCACCAAGAATAGTCTTCGCTTGATTAACATTTGAAATAGCGGTTTGTATTGCTTTTAACTCGTCTTCAGAAATTTTATTTACTTCTTTCATAATTAAATTATTTACAGACAAAGATACTAATTATTCTTCTGAACCTATCTGCATCGTAATGCTGGTAGGTGTAATCAAGTTAGATATCTGACTATCTACGGAAGCCTTTAGTTCCGTTACGCGCTCCGCACCCATCTGCTCTTCAACCCAAGCAGTTACTTGCGCATTTGTTAAATCAGCTACTGGAATGAATCCTTCTGGCTGAATAGTTTCAACAGATAGCATCTCTGTTCCGATTACAGTTGCGCTGTAAGCGTCAGTTGAATCTGTTCCTGTTAGACGCCAGTGTACGTTGTATACTACGTCGGTTAAGTCATCATAAGAAGGATATACATCTACAGTGTTGCAATCCCAAGTGTAAGTGTTCATAGTTATTTATTTAGTTGTTAGAACCCAAAATCAAGAGGCACTCTGCCCCATCCGTTTATTGTTTTAATATAGAAATAATTATCGTCATATGCCATATCTCCGATAGCACCAGAGGTATCTGTATTGCTTGAAGGACCGCCCGAAGTACCCATACGCAATTGGCGCATCGCAGTACCGTCAACGTGTACCTTAGATGTCTGTGCTGTTGTGCCTACACCTAAGTCTCCATCAGAGTTAATACTCGCTTTGTTTGACCCGTCAATATTGAAACTAATCTTAGTGCTCGCGTGTACATTAGTAGGGTCAGCATTAAGAATAAGGTTACCTTCTTTCTTTAAGTGGTCTGGATTGGTTGTATCAATGTACCATTCCTTGTCTGCATTGTTAGGGTCTACCTTAAATGCAATACCGCTTGTTGCTTTTATGTGGAGTTTAGAATCTGGTGCTGTGGTGCCAATACCAACGTTGCCATCTGAGGTGATACGCATACGCTCGGAAGAAGCAACATTAAACTCTATTCTCTGGCTGTCTACACCCCTTCCTTGAATAGATGTGCCTGTATTGCTCCAAGCGATACTTTTTTCGTCGTTTAAAACTAAATCTGCTTGCTGTAGTTTCCCTAGTGAGTTTGTATTGTCAAACCTTAATCTTGGTTGACCAGAACCACCTCCGCTACCAATCCAAGTATTTGTGTCTAAAAGTATATTACCTCCAGCAACCTCCAACTTCTCACTTGGCGCTGTAGTACCAATACCTACGTTGCCATCACTTTGTAAACGCATAACTTCCGTAGGCGTAGTTTCCCCTACGCTAAGGCGCATTGAACTTTCGTCTGCGCTTATATCGTCTTGCGTTACATCTATATATCCAAGTGACCGAAGGTTTCCACTTGCATCTTCAGTTCTAAGGTCAATACCTACGGTTAATCCATCAGCAGCAGCAGGCGAGTAGTCGTGTTCAAAAGTGAATCTCCCAACTAAATTGTTGTCTCTAAAATAAAAACCACCTTCAGAAGTAATGCCCATTGTTTCGGCACCACTGCTATTTAGAATGGTTATCATCTTATTAGAACCGCCTACGCCTTGCTTTAACCCTAATGCAGGTTTTGTTGATGAGGCGCCTTGAATAACATTTAGATAAGATGCAGCAGAACCAGAAATATCACCGATTCTAACTTCACCTGAATTAATTCTGAGTGGGTCTGCAGCAATTATATCTGTTAGATTAGATATTCTTCCGTTTGTGCTGAACTTAATTGTTTGGTCAGTCTGTGGGCCTAATACAAAAGCGGCATCTGGTGCGCCTGTAATACCCAAACCTGTTCTAACTTGTGCACCACTATTTACCACACGCTGTCTTAACAGATAATAATCTGTACCCGAATAGTCGTTGAAGAATTGTAGTGGATATTGATTTGCACTAACGCTTGCATCTACTCTTTGGGAAATAGTCCCTCTTACATCCAACTTAGCAGCGGGTGCTGTTGTGCCAATACCTACGTTGTTTCCGTCTAACTTTATTACGGTGCCAGCAAAAGTACCAAGGCTCAAGTCTCCTGCGTTTGCTCTTATAGATACATCAACAGAATTGCTTTGAGTTATTCCAAACGATTGCGCACCTGTAGAATCCTTCATTATAATTCCTGCAGACATATCGGCTCTCGTCGGAGCAGAAGAGTCTTGAATCTGAATGTATGGATTATCTTTATTTATATGCAACACGTGTGCAGGCGCCGTTGTTCCGATACCGACGTTCCCACTTCCTGTTGCATCTCCAAATTGTGCTACGACATTGTTTCGGTTTTTAATTTGAATACCTTCTCCGATAGTGTTGTGGTCTTTTAAAACAACAACATTTCCATTTAGAAGAAGTTCCATTCTATTGTTCTCACCAGTAATTCTTCGTGTAGCAACATAAGACCACTCTTTAAGTTGAAGTAGACCTAAAGTTCCTGCGTTATGAGTTGTGGGATATATGCTTCCGTTTACGTCTAACTTAGCGGCAGGCGCTGTTGTACCGATACCTACGTTGCCATTTGAGGTAATAGTTATCCTATCCGAATTGTTAGTTCGGAGACGCATATCGTTACCACTTCTGAATATACGCATTGCACTGTTCACAAGGTGCAACTCGTTATTAGCAGTTATGGTTCCTGCACTAATACTATTAGTCGTAGTATTGCCCTCGTCGGTTACGCTTTGCAGTGTTGGGGTTGCACCACCTCCACCGCCTATATTTATAAAAGCAGTACCGTCATTCACAAAGACATTACCTGTGTTTGTAGCATATGCTAACTCACCCTCGTAATGTGTACCAGTGTATCCTGTAATTTGAGATTCAGTACCTCTCTTTATTCTAATTCTTGTAGCCATATTTAAAAAGTACCTCCGTCTATTTCTGTTGCTATTAATTCACCATCAGAAGTTATTCTAACTTTCTCCTCTGGCGCACCCGTACCATCATTCAAGTAGAACACTAGGTCCGCTTTGGTTGAGCCAAGCGTCCCTGTGTACTCTGGGCGGATATCCACCATATTGATTAGGTACTCACCACTAACGATAAGCTCCAACTCACTAGCGACACATTCCTCGCTACCCTCAATTGTACCACCGTCAGCTGTTACCCTCTCGCTGAAGTCAGCAAAGATTGCACGTGCTAGGTCTAGGGCTAAGGGGTCTTCAAAGTTTCTAGTGAAACGCACAGTACCCATATCCTCACCAGTGGTAGGGTTGTCTGGGTTGTCTGCGATAAGGCGCATCGTAGGGTTTGTAGAACTCCTTACGATTGCGCTGTCACCAATCTCTGTCTTGCTCGTAGAGAGCCTTAATTTACTTTCTGTACCCGATGTATCAGTAACAGGTTTAAGCTCGTCTGTGAGGCCCTCGTTAAAGTCCTCGCCTATCTTTAGAGAGGCTTCAGAACCACCACCACCTCCAGAAGGAGCAGTAATATTCTGATTTGTAATACTTACAATTAGAGGCTGTTCGTTGATGACATCTATCTGCCTTGCGGGTTCTATAGTTACCGATAGGCTTGCTTGCTCTTGAACAGCTACAATAGCTGTTCCCTCAGAGGTGTCTACAGATAATCCTACCTGTGGATGCTCCGTAAGTTTAATACTTACTGGAGCTACGCCCGCACTCTTAGTTAGGTCAATAGAGTCGTACTGCTCCCCCTCTTTAACTTGCTCAATACCTAGAGCTATGAGTTGGTTATAGAGGTTCTGCTCCCCTTCAAAGGTGAGGCCTAGAGACTCTACTAACGCTGCTATCTCATTCTTCTTGGTGTCAAGTTGTGATAACGAATAGGGTATCTCTAATTTAGTCGCCTGTATTTGTATAGGCGTAGGCATTAAGCAGTAACGTCATCGTTTATGGTGAACACACCAAACAACCAAGTCTGTACGTCTGTGGTAAGCGTAGTCTCAAGGTCATAGATGTACGAGCCTGTAGCCGTCATATCAGCAGCGGCAACAGTAATGTTTAGTTTCCCTGTGGTTCCATCTGCATCTTTTGTGAAGGTGAAGTCACTGTTAGGGATGATGATAGCATCGGTAGCTGAATCACGCACCTCCATCTGGAATGTGTAAGGTGTTAGTGCGATAGCTGTTCCTGCTGAATCGGTGATGTTTAGTGTTAGGGTAAATGTATCTCCCTTACGGCAGGTGATGTCAAGCCGTTGTGCTATGTCTAGGTTTACTGAAGTTGCCATTGTTATGCTGTTTTTGCAAAGTTAATGAATATAAGGGAGTTAAGTTATGGTAGTCAGAGCTATACACTCTTCATCGGATAGGGCAGTTGGGAAGTACAATACCTGATTTACTTTTGCTTCAAGATATTCTGTACTAAATGTGTTGAAAGACATATCCTGCAATGTGTTTGCGGCAAAGCCAGTAAATTCTGCTCTTGTATATTGTTTGATTCCGTTTATATACAATACACATTCGCCTATACTATATTTTGCTGCAACTTTTATTTTTTGATTCAAGTTGAAGGACACAATTCTATTATGCTCAAGAACACCTGCATTATAAATAAAGTATTGCAATGTGTTTATACCATAGTTAAATTTAAGCGTAAGCAACCCCGTAGCCGTACTTCCTGCACCTCTTAAAGATAGAGTGCCAACATCCGAACCATTAGTCAGAGGTTCTACTTCAGCATATAATACTCCCCCATCATTATTAAAGAGAGATTGTGTTCCTGCATTCATACAAACATCACCCAACCTCGTTTGACTTACCCCATAGGTAGGTATATACGAAGTAGGATAGGAGCCTTGTTCAAATTGTACGCCATATAAGTAAGCCTCATCTCCTATAACTGCTGTTTCCGCAGGAAAGTCAATTCTAACTAATAAATCACCAGCACCTGTTGGGGTTGTTTTTGCCTCAAATCTTTGCCAATCACCAGTTAAAGTAAAAATGTCTTCTTGATTTTGACCCGTAGCACTTGATAAATATAAAAATCTTGATTTTATTTCCTTGCCAATTGTACTACCTTTTCCTTTTGCATAGAAAGTGAATACATAAGGAGCAACATCCACATTTAAAAAGTCAAATATAACAGGGTCGGTGTTAGTGGCTATGAATTTTGTAGCATTATAATAACCTTCAGGGCTTAATGTTTCATTAGTATTTTCTTCGGTTATAAAACCAGTTTTTGAAGCCCAACTTGCAGCCATAAAGTATTCACTATGCGGAAACAAATTAGTCCTACTCGGTTCAAGTAGTAAAGAAGGACACGAACCACTCCAATCTAAACGAGGCATATCCTCCAAGATACCACCTGCTACAGGAGCAGTAGTAGTCTCTATATAGGGATAGGCTGCAAGACCTTGATTGAGCATTGCATCTTGGATGAGTATTCCTGATACACCATCTCCTGCATAAGTTGATGTGTCATTTGCAGGTAGAGTTATAATTCTTAAAGTTCCTAATGTACCTGAATAAGTAAGGGTTATTTTCCACCAATCATTTCCTACATCCGTGATGCTTTCATCAATTGCTTGAACACCACCTTTGCTATCCACCACTACACCTTGATTAGGTGATATATCAATCACCTTTCCAGAGTTACCTATGCCTGAAAACAAAATGTATAAGAAATCGTATCCTGCTGCTTTGGCATAAATACTAAAAGTCCAAACTCCAGATACTGATGTAGATTGGTCAAGGCGGTGGTCACCTAATTGGGTATTGGGTACAATCTTCCAAGCGTCATTAGTTCCATCATATCCTGCGAATCCCGTTGATTCACTAACCCTTACCGATTGCCAAGTAGTATCAAACTGATTACTCTGCAACAAGAGATTCTCATACCCCTTCTCTATATAGCCCTGCTCATTAATCCTCGTAGCACTTAAATTGCTGCCTCTTGTAAAGGTAAAGTCTCCACTACCATCCGTAGGCTTCAAGCTACCCAATGTACCATCCTCATAGCCACTGGGAACCATAATTAAACTCGCTGCTTCTAATGCGTTGCTCATTGTATTGGAGTATTTTGTAATGCTGTTAATGCTGCGTATGCACAGTCCTCACCCTCAAAGATAGCCATCCTACCCTGTAGCGCGGTTACATAAACACCTGTTGCTACCCTTCTAGTAGCTGTATCTGATACAATACCTAACACAGGGTTAATAAGGTACACAGAGACGGTTACAAGGCCGTCTACGAGGCTTGCACCGTCTACATTTAAAGTAGCTGTTGTAGAGGCAAAGGTTCCGTTACCCGTTATAGTAGTACCGGCACTATCCTCTATAGTATAGTAGTAAGGTATTCCCACAGCACCATTAGATATCGTAAACGTTGTTGTGGTGGTATTTATAAACGCCCCCGAAAAAGCTACAGTATATCCACTAGGAGCTTTCTTTACAGCTATCTTATCACTTATGTTAAAGTAAGTACTCATTAGTCTGTAAGGCTGTTTAGTTCTGCATCGGTAAGAAACTCTGGGAACACATAGAACCCAGAGATTGGAGCATTAGAATAATCAGTTCCGTTGTTACTGCCTAGTTGTATGTTAGACAGACTTGTGGTATCGTATGTTCCTGTGGCGTTAGCTGTAATGCTACCGCCTACGCTTATCTTAATGGCTGTTGGGGAGAATGCTATAGCAACCTTATTAAGCCCTACAGAGACGTTAAAAACTTGGTCTAGCACATACACCTGTTCTGCTACATTAGAGTAGAAGCTGTTGTATATAGTAGCTGTTGTAGGGATGCTGAAGGTATCGCTTACCGTTTCGTTTGAACGAGTCTGCGATGTCCCGTAGGTTGGGATGTAGGATGATGGGTAGGAGGCTTCTTCGTTTTGCGCTCCCCAAACTTCTATATCTCTCGCAGTTGTCCCACTACTTGTATTGATGGTAAATGTGTTACCGCTTACGGTTTGAACAAATTCTAATCTTTGCCAAGTACCATCCAATGTGAAAATAGTACCAACAAAAATGTTGTCTCCCTTTCCAAATTTTATTGTTTCCCCACTTGTGCCCTTTACATAAATTGTTGAAACTTCTTGACCCGTGTACGCTATGCCATCATAGATACATTCGTTAGCTGCTGAAAAAACAATCCTTGTACTATTTTTTACACCTTCGGGGCTAATCCCATAATTCGTAGTTATTGTAGGACTGCCGATAGTTAGCCAAGATGCTCCCTCAAAGTATTCGGATAGCGTACATCTATTAGTCCTTTGCTCCTCAACCAATACAGCGGGTACACCATTACTCCAATCTAGCCTTGGGGTGTTTTCTAACAGCCCTCCTTGTGCAGGTGCTGTAGTAGTCTCTAGGTAAGGGTAGGCTACAAGGCCTTGGTTAAGCTGTGCGTCTTGGATGTAGATAGAGCCTGTTGTAGTGTTTGTGTTGTTACCTAAAGATGGATATATACGAACAATAGTAATCGTTCTATCAAATGTCATTGATATCCTAAACCAACCATCTCCTACACTTTCAATATTGCTATCAATAATATTTGATGGTGTGTTTACGGATTGTGTAGATAAATTAAAATAGGCAGAAGCAGTACCAGCTGAACTATCAGCCCTAAAGTATATTGAATCGGCTTCAGTTTCATCATACAATTTTATATATACACTACAAGTCAATACATTACTTGCGCTGATAGATTGTCGGACTTGACCAAAACTTGCAGACTTTGTAAATAACCAAGCATCCGAAGAACCATCGTAACCGCTTTGACCACCTGTAAGAGTTCCATTGGTAAATGTCCAAGTAGTATCAAAGCTATTACTCTGCAATAACAGATTCTCATACCCCTTCTTGATGTAACCGTCCTCACCTACCCTAGTTGCAGATAGGTTGCTACCTCTAACCACAGTAAAGTCACCACTCCTATCTTCGGGGATAGTGCTTACAAGAGTACCGTCCTTGTAGAGAGACGGTACTTGGATTAGGCTAGACTTATCATATAGACTCATTAAATAAAGTCTTCTTCTTCTGGTTCTGGTGGGTTACAATACAAGCTATCTGGGAACAGCTCACAGTACTTTGCTGCGTACTCATCTCTAGAGCTTGAACTGCCGTAACTGTGAATTCCCATCGGGACTGGCCAGACTATGTACTGGTCCCAAGAAGCCAAAGGCTCCCCGTCCCAATATACATCAACCGCATATACATCAGATAGCACAGCAGCTGTTAGTTCATTACCCTCATCGTCATAGGTAGCAGGAGTAACCGTAAGGTATCCTAGCTTAACGATAGCGTGTGAATAAGTTGGGCTGCCTTCCTCATCGTGAGGGAGTGCGGCAATGGCGGCATCTGCTGCCGCTTCATTGGTGAATGCGTATTTTCTTGTGTACTTCATCTTAAAGCGTTGTTAAGTCAATCAATTCTTGGTCAGTTAAAGCAGTATTGAAAGTAAGGAGTTGTTTTGTTCTTCCTATAAATTTACTTGAAGCACCTCCTCTATCAAAACTTAATTCATTAAATGTATTTGCAGGTGCGACATTGCCTGACAACTGCTCTGCAACTTTTACACCATCTATAAATGCCTTGAATTCGTTTTGCTTATATGAAATTGCTACTTTGTGGTATTGCAGTAAATCAACCGAACCATTCACATTTAAAAATATGTTAGACTGATTAACTCTATATGATGTGCTTAATGTACCTGCATTAAAGAAAATAGAACATCGGTTATCATTGCTTCCATCATTTAAACTAATTAGTTCAAAATTACCAACATCATATAAAGCAGATATTTCTGCATATAAAACACCTTCTTGGCTATTAATATCATTAACACTCAATGCTCCGTTACAAAAATCCTCCCCCCTCGTAACGCTCCCGCCCGAATGGTTCGGGATGTAGCTTGTTGGGTAGGAGGCTTGTTCTACTTGTAAGCCCCAAAAAGTAAACTCGGAACCATCGCCAACATAAGTGCTTGTAGTTCCGTTTAAAGACATACCCCAAATGAAATAACGATTGCCAGCAACAGCCGTTGCCGTTGCACTTATTCTCCACCATCCGTTTCCGTAATCTTCAGCAGATAAAGTCCAGCCCGTTCCTTCACTAACTATTGAACCATCTTGCAAATCAACATAGGAAGATTGACCGCTTCCCGTTGCATCACTTTGAAAGTGAATATACCTTCTATCTATTTGTTTTGTAAAAACTGAAGCGGTAACTGCGCCATCGGCAATAATTACATATTGATAGAATCCGTGTCTATCGTTTGCCGTTGTTTCTTCAAATTTTGGTGCGTCAGTTAATCCGCTTGGTGATGCTATCTCGTTATACAAATAAGTTGCATTATCAATAACATTCGGAGCAATGTTTAACGCTTCGCTATATTTTGCCAACTGCGTCCTACTCGGTTCTAACAAAAGACTCGGACAAGTCGCACCCCCCGAATAGTCAAAACGGGGTTCGTCCTCTAACAATCCCGCCTTTCCCGTTGTCGCTCCCGATTCAATGTAATCCGTAGCGGCCAAGCCGATTTCCAATTGGGCGTCTTGGATGTAGATGTTTGAACCGCTTGTCACTAATATTGAACCAAAACCATCAACAACATAAGCCCTAACATCAGTTGAAGAAGATGCGTTAAATGTTATTGAACATCTATACCAACCATTACCAACACTTGTAATGCTTTCAGTAATAAGATTTGCTGAATTAGAGGTTGTTCCATTAGAAATATCAAAATAAGCACCACAAGTTATTGCTCCATTTGACCTTATATATAAAAAATCATTTGTTCCAGATTTCGCATAAACACTATAAGTATGAACCCCACTAAAAGATTTGTTTTGTTGCACACGAGCATTTGATGTACTTAATGCAGTTAATAACCAAGCATCGCTTGAACCATCATACCCCGATTGCCCACTCGTTACACTTGAATTTATTGTTGTCCAAGTAGTATCAAACTGATTTGATTGTAGAACAAGATTCTCCCGCCCTTTCTCAATCAATCCCGTAGGGCCTACACGAGTAGCCGCAAGGTTTGAACCTCTTGAAAAGGTGAAGTCCCCAGCACCTGTTGTTGGCTTTATACTATATGCCTTACCATCTTTCCCTGCACCCGCTGAAGCAAGGTAGGCTAATGATGCATTACTAAAAAAACTTTCTGTAGCCATATCTTAAATTTCTTCTGATGGGTACCATTCAGCACCTAATGATTCTTCTATCGTTAGCGTAGCAT
>Ga0213868_10000366_pt1 | contig 42606 bp, 37 predicted proteins | sample PICome_9_FD_160087 | JGI IMG/M metagenome (GOLD analysis project Ga0213868, IMG submission 160087) | Coastal seawater microbial communities near Pivers Island, North Carolina, United States - PICO127 | ecosystem: Environmental > Aquatic > Marine > Coastal | place: USA: North Carolina...
GCTTCAAGTGGAGGTGGCTCTGGTTGGTTTCTGGCCCAGACCTGTGTCTCTTAAAGAGAAAGGGGCCGCCAGCAACTCGCTGGCGGCCCAGTTTTAACCCCAAACCCTTTGAAACCTGACTCAGGCTCCTCAATCGCGGAGACCCATGACAATCGCGGCCTTGGCACAAGGCGCATGGACTATCTTAGAGTCGTTGATTGAAGTGTCGGAGATCATGTTTTTCAGGCTACGGGTTAAATTAACAACCTTTTGAGTTGAAGTCAACACTCTAAGTTGTTTTTTTAACCTAGCTACTACTCCTTAGCAGCGGGAGCTGGCGAAGCCGCCTGTGGCAACGGGCTAGAACTCCGGATTCGGAGGAATCGGAAGGGGCTGACGGACACTGCCTCCGTAAGAGCGATGGTAACACCGTTCCCATCGACTGCGATCAGCACAAAGTGCTCCGGATCGAACGCCCAGTTGTCGGTCGCCATGTCCGGCGAGGCCTCGAATCGGAAGCTCGCGGTAGGACCATTTCCTTTGCGCTTAAACGTGATGGCGAGGTGTGGCTCGCCAGTAACCTTGTGTGTTGCGAAACGTATTTGGGTGACTAGACCTGCGTCAGGGCGGGTGTGCGCCTCGGAGATTGCCGGTGGGGCGATCTTCGCGGAACCGACGCCGTTTGCTGAAGGCACCTGACGGACAGTGTCTTGTTTAGGCGCTTTTTTAACGGTGGAATTTGGCAGGATGGTAGGGCTCTTGGTCAGACTGGCAGTGGAGAAAAATCCTTGGTCGAACTGTATATTGTCGAACTCAAAGTCGATCACTGGCTCTGTTCCGCTGCCCTCAGATGCTTCGCCACCAAGCTTGCCCAGATCGAACCCATCCACGGCGATGTGGCCAACATTCTCAAGTGAGGCGAAGACTTCGCTGATGCTAATGGTTTCAGGTCCTTCTTCAGATTTTTCTGGCGGAGACGTTGAGTATTCTGGAGATGTTAGGATCCAAGTGAGATCTTCGTTCTCTTGACTGTTGGTTTGCGTGCCTGAAGAGACGGTTGAGGCTGTAACCATTGAACCATTCGTGTCGCTAATCTGGCGTTGATAGATCGCCGCTGCGTCTAAATTATCGAGTTTGCTTGGAGAAATCCTCTGGGTGCTCAATGCAGAACTTACTGTCAAGGCTTCCCCTTTGATATCCAAGCGTTGAGTGGGCGGGTTCCATCCAACGATAGCCTCTGGTAATTGATCCTGATGTAATGGTAGAGCGCTGTTGCCGTGAACCGAGCTAAAATAAGCGGGCGCTTTGGTAAAAACGTTTGACTGGCTTTTAGTAAGTGCGCTTGAGGCCCACGGTTGCCTCGGTCCGATTAGTAGGAGGGATGCTAGCATGAGCACAAGGGCCGTGCCGAGCTGGAACCGTTGCAGCGGGGTGATAGGATGACGGCACTTCCAAGGCGTGAGGATGGACCGAACGCGAAGCATTAAAGGCTTCTCTGCTAGTGCCACTTTCGGGCGAATCTGAGGATCGATGACGAGGCCACGTGTAGCCACTGTTGCCAGATGGCACGCATAATCGGCTGGCTGCTGACCTGCCGCAATGACGGCATCGTCACTGGCTTCCTCGCGATCCTCATCCATCTCTTTAGCGGCCCACCAGACCAACGGATGGAACCAGTAGAAGGCGCAAACAGCGTCACGAAGTAACGATGCCACGTAGTCTCCCCGGCGAATGTGCGCGAGTTCATGCATGAGGACAGCACGCACGCGTTGGGCACTCCAGCGGGCTGCAGAGGATGGAAGCACGACGAAGTTTCTAAGCACGCCCCAGGTCATTGGCATGATTCTTCCAGGGAAATGGAGCAGACGTACGGGTTTGTGAATGCCGAGGTCTTGACGGCATTCGGAAACAAGTGTGCTCCAAGGATCTGAGGCCAGTTCGGTCGATGTGCGCTCGATCCGAAACAGGGCAATCAATCCTAACAGAACTTTGCTACAGAAGAGAAGAGCGCCGATGCACCAAATGGGGAGCAACCAGGGCTCGATCGCGGTAACGATTGGTGTGGCTTCCCAGGCTGGCAAGACTTGCCAGTGAGGGACAAAGGGATCGATCACCATTAAGGCTCCCAAACATAGGAAGCCGCATATCCACACATAATGCCGACAGCTAGCGGAGCGCGTCCACAACGCTAACATGCCAACCAGTAAGAGGAACATCGTCCCTTTGATGGAGCATGTCAGAAGGAGGCTTGAGAAGGCCTCTGGTTGGGTCACGGTGGGGGTCATGACTCGCGGTGTTTGTGACTAGCGGAGCGCTAGTCGAAATTGGTTTGGTTGATGGTGAAATCCTATGAATCTTGCATGGATTTGGCTTCTTCGATCATTTCAGCGAGTTGAGCGAGCTCACTTCCGTCATACTGTACTTTCGGATCGGCCAGGTAGGCTCCTAACCCTTTCTGCAGAGAACCATCGAAGAAGGTGTGGAGCACATTGTGCAAAGCTGATTTGCCCACCGATTGACGCGCCTGTGTGGCTTCGTATACGAACTCACGCCCGCGCTTCGTGTGGCAGATGTGGCCTTTCTCTTCCATCACACGAAGAAGGAAGCGAACAGCTGCGCGGGTTGGAGGTTCCTCCATTTGACGCATGATCTCAGTCACGGTCGAGTTTCGAAGGCGATAGATGATCTCAAGCAGCTCGCGTTCGCGACGGCTTAAAGGTGGGAGCGGCGTAGGTAGGCTCATGAGGAAAATAGAACGGTGGACGTCGGTTAATTTCCCATTCTTTCACCTCTAGTGTCAAGGTATTAAGGAAATAATCGCTCAAATTGCAGCGATTCTTGCTTGAGATTCGCCGGCCGTAATCCCCGAGATGGACCTAGAGAATGCCCAGCTGGCGGAAATCGCCGGGGATGTCGTCCGCGGCTTCATTGTAGCCAGGCATGATGCTGTCTAGTAAGGCGGGCTCGTTTCCGAAGTGCTTGGTGAATATCTCACCAAAGATGGCCCGGAAATCGGTGAGCCGAGCTAGGTAGCGGCCGCGCTTGCTGAACATGTCTCCATCGAGCCACGTGGTGCTGTCGCAGTTATAGACGCCACCGTTCACGCCACCGCCACCGACAAACATGGTGCTGGCTTCAGCGTGATCCGTGCCACCGCCGCCGTTCTCTTTCGAGGTCCGGCCAAACTCAGTCATGGTGACGACGATGATGTCTTCCCACTGATCTTGGAGATCTAGGTAGAGCGCTTGAAATCCCTGAGCGATATCGCCTAACAGATCCCCGTGTTTGCCATTCACGCCGCCTTGGCCGCCGTGTGTGTCGAAGCCGCCTTTGTTCACGCCGACGACGCGCACGGGCGTCCGTTTCATGAGCATGGCGGCTTCCATGAGTTTTTCCCCAAGGTTACTGTCAGGGTAGACCGCACCGTTGGCGGGAACATAGGGCCCTTGATCAACAGCCGACTTGAGTGTGCCGAGCGTGTTTGTCATGGCTTGACCTGTTTGCTTGACTAGATTCGCGTAGCGTGAATTGGCCAGACTGCTAGTAGATGAATAGAGTCCACGAACCCCTTTGCCATTCTTTCCGTCTCTTGGGAGATCGCCGAGGAACTTACCCTTTTGCTCATCGTTGCCGAGGAAGGCGAAGTCGTCTGCTTCACGGAAGTTGGGAAACGGGTGTTCTCCTCGCAGACCACTTAATTGAGAGCCTGAGATCGAGGCCGCAATGAAAGCATTCTCGACGGTTCTGAGATCTCTCGTCTCAGCAAGCTGTCGATAGAACATTCCGTCTTTAATCGACTTATCGCGAGGCACACCTTTCTCCCAGTATTCCTGACTATCAAAGTGTGAACGTGACTGGTTTGCATAGCCCACACGGTGAATGACAGCGAGGTTGCCAGGGCCCTCCACACCAGTGAGCTGTGTGGAGTTGTAGAGCGACATCATTGGCGCCATGGCCGAGTTGAGCTGTGCGAACCCATTGCCTAGGTCCAGGGCATCACTTTCGGGTAGGTAAAGAGACCTGCGGTTTGTGTTATTGTATTCGCTATCGCCGCGAGGGATGACGGTGTTGATGCCGTCATTGCCGCCACGTTGGAAAATGAAGATTAGCTTCTTGTTATCTCCGGGCTCAGCTGCATTCAGCTTGTCATTGAGAAGGAAGGGGTGGATGCCGAGGGCGCCACCGAATAACGCGCTACGGCATAGGAATTGACGTCTGCTAGAGTTCATGGTTGGGTGAGAGCTGGCGTTTATTGGAATTGGAAATCAGGAGATGCGAGAATCAGCCCCACGAGGTCGCGAAGTCGGTTGCGTTTGATGGCATTCGATTGGTTTGACCAGAGGCTTGGTAGGCAGGCGGCATCTGTGTCCACGTAGTCGAGTAGGATGGCTTGATTCTCCTCCGTCAGATGACTCTGGAAATAGAGCTGATTGAAGTGATTAATGACGTCTTGTGGCGTGGTGAGAGCGTGTTTCTGAAGGAAGCTAGCAGGGTCCCAGGAAGTTCCGCTGCTGGTAAGACCCTGAGTGAGTGCCTGGCCGAACTTGATGCGTTCAAGCAGGCCTTGGGTATCCATCCAGCCAAGGGCTTCTTCTGGAAAACCGTCTGGCTCTTCCCGCTCGAAGATGGTCATTCCGAGATCCTCGTTGACCTCAGAAACGCGGTCATTGAGTTGAGGCACGTCGAGCGCCCGCATGGTGCTGTTTACATATTCGACGGCGCTCTTTACTTTGGAGCGGTAAGCGATTCCGGACCAGAAAGCGCTCTTCTGGTCGGTCGGGTCTAATAGGGTGCGAACGATGGTGCCCATGTGACCCGGGCGAGCGGTGGATGTCCAAGCGGCGATCCCTTGGTCGACGAGAGCGATCAGTTCAGGTGGTGCTGTGGCATCATGGTAGGACGCTAATGAGATCTCATCAGAAACGAGTTTGTTCACGAGTTTGATGACGATGAACTCTCTTGTGGACGGATGATTGATCATGGCATCGATCACCTCGATAGCGTCATTCACGCCGGCAGCGCCTGTTCGTTCTGCCGGGATACGTAGTTGATGAGGCGTACCCTCAAAGAGAATCTTCTCTTCTGTATTGTGCTGCTCAGGTTGGAATCGGAAACTCCACAACCCGCCTGAGCTGGCTTCATCGATGCTGTCATCCGTGTAGGTGCGAGAGACAATGCGGGGACCGAGGGTGAGGTCACTGCTGTTGAGGCTGGTGTTGTGAACCTGGACGGCTAGCACATTGATCTCGGGAGCTGGTTTCAGAAGATCTAGGTGGTTTGCAAGGAAGACCGTGTCATGGGCAGTCTCGTTTCCGTGATTTCGAGAGCTACGGTCGAAGGCTGGAGGACTGCCGTAGTTTCGCATGGTATAACTACGGCCGATCTCTACGCCATTCAGATAAGCGACATAACCGTCATCGTATGCCATATCGAGAACGAGTTCGTCGTAGTCGAGACCGGCTTCCAAGACGAATTCGCGCCGGGCATAGGCGGTGAGGTAATTGCCTCGCATATCGTCGAGGATGGTAGCATCGTCACCATCTCCGTAACCGATCCCGCTGGCTCCTTCAGTCCAACCTGAGGTGTCGAAACCCGGTTCTGTCCAAGCTGTCGTGGGTTCACCTGAGGCGTTTGCTGATGGCTCTTGTGTGCCTTTTATAAAACGCCAACCAGCGCCGAGATCGACAATCGGAGTTTCGCGCTCGATGGCGAGGCTCGGCGTCGTGTAAGGCGCGCGGGCAATGTCGGGAAAGAACTTTAGGGCGTCGGGGCGAACTTTGCGGACCGTCCATCCCGTAAAGCACTTTGCCAGTTGCTCGATGTCTCTTTGAGTGTAGCGGTTGTCCACGCCAAAGGCATAGAGTTCGAGGATTTCGCGAGCGTAGTTCTCGTTAGGGGACTCTTTAAGGTTCCCCACGTTGTCCAAGTAGATCAGCATGGCAGGACTCGTGGCGCTGTAGAGAAGGAGATCGCCGAAATAGCCTAACGCATGGTCATGAAAGAAGGTATACTCTTGGAACTCCATCTGTGCGGCTTCCCGAGCAATTTGCGCGTAGAGACGTCGATTGTCAGCATCGGAGGTCATGAGGCGTTCGTACGCTTCACGTTCTTCTAAATGATCTTCGAGCTTGTTTACATCCGTGGTGAAATGGTTTTCCCAAAAATCAGTGAGGACGACTTGGAGTTGGCGATCAGAATACACACCTTGCGCGTGGACCAGCTCCTGTAGTTCATCGAGCCCGCGAATTGTCTGAAAGCCCGGGCTCGGAGCGTGGTAGAAGGCCGGGCTGAAGGATAGATCGGAACTCGTGCGGCTTTGATTGTGCACTTGAACGGCGAGTACGTTCTTGCCCTCTCGCATCAGGCTTCGAAAGTCGTCGACATTGAATTCGTTTGGATTCGAATTGTCAACATTGCCCGCAGCACCTTGAGCACTGTCATCGAAGGCCGGTGGATTTCCCGCAACATTTGCACGCGCGAATTCCTGACCATTAAGGTAAGCCACGAATCCATCGTCATAAGAGATGCGCAGTCTAACGTTTTCCAGATTTGCAGGGTCCTCGACGTCGAAGGTGTGTCGCGTATAGAGCGAGAGGTAACCGTCGCTTCCTCTCATGTCGTCGAGAACAGTTTCGTCGTCGCCATCACCATAGCCGATGCCTGCTGGCCCTTTTTCCCAGAAGGTCGGTATGAAGTCCACGTCCTTCCAGTTGGACGGAGGCTCGCTCCGACCTTTGAAGAAGGTCCATGTAGCGCCTTCCTGAATAAAGTAGGTTTCTTCACCAGGGACGAAGGTCTGGAAGTAGTCGTCGGCCTTGATGGATTGAACGCTTTCCAGGGTATCCATGGGGCGCGTGTTGAGCTGGTCCTCAATGTAGCCTTCGATGCCTAGCTCTTCGACTTTCTCGAAGCTGGCTTTGGACGGGCCGTAAGCAATTCGGTTTAGAAGGTGACCGATCTTCTCTGTCTTAGACGTTGGGGCAGGATTAGCGTCTGGGTCTTGGGTAGGATTGCCTCCACCTGACCCACCATTGCCGCCTGAACCAGTTCCGCCCGATCCCGAGCCTCTATCGGGCACATACTCTACCTGGAGCCAGCGTTCGTCATTGTGCTTGGCCGTTGGAATCGTCGTGCTTTCGCCCAGGGTCACTCGCACCAGCGCGAACCTGCTGGGATCAGGCAACGTGAAAGTGAGCATAGCGGCTTCATCACCCGTCATCGGGCCAGCTACCATCGTTTCCCAAAACTGATCCACGGGCGCGCCATTAGCCTGTAACGTTGCGTGACGATATCCAGCGGGCACTTCTGCTTGGATAACCAATTGCCGGGTGTCGTTCATAGCGACCCCAGTGATCCGGGGACGATCTTCAGCGTTGGCAATGACGAGGCCGAGCAGTAGCAAGGCCATTGCCGAGGGGGCAAAGCGTTTCATAGGCGAGGAATCAGGAGAAATGGGTTTGGAGGATAGCGACGGCGCGGGCGGAGTGACCTTAGCGACTCGCTATTATACGAACGAATTGCCTGCTTTCATTCATCATTTTTCTGAAGCGCACGACTCCGGCTAGAATTTCACCTTTGTTAACCTGGTTTTTCCAGTCATTTAACTCTAGTGAGCTTGAGCATTGCAGCGTGTAGACTTGGCCTTGGGTTGCAGGCGCAGTTATGATCCATTCTCGCGTGTCGAGGTCTTGCTCAAGGGAGGCGATAAAGGGCTCCGGTTCGTTTGGGCTGCTTCCTTCGTGCTCAATTTCGAGTATTGGAGGAGTCGTACGATGTTCGCTTGCTGCAAATCGTCGTGCGGTCTTACTTACATCCTCGTCCTGTGTCAGCAGGATCCAGCCGTGGTTCGCGGCAGGTTTGGTGAGCATCGACCGGAGGTCGGCCAGGCCCACGGAGTTAAATTGGAAAATCACTTCGCCGGTGCCGCTTACTCTGGCCGTCGCGCTTGGCTCTGTGGCGTAATCTGTGCCGGCTTCGCCTCCCGCTGTCGCCCAGAGTGCATCCGGATGACTGTTCGCTGCCCACGTCGATTCACCGTCCGTGGCTCGGCGGCCTCCAGGAAGATCGCCCCGTTGCTCGCCCTCTGCCCACGGCGTGAGAAACCGGTGGAGCGCGAATGTCGAATTTGCTCGAGTCTCACTTGGAGGGGCCATGGTGACCTTCACCCGGTAGCGCGCAGCAATGATCTCAGTCTTGTCTGGCAGTGTGAGATCGACCTGAAAGAGAATTCGGCTTCGAAGATTCTCCCCCATTTCTCCAAGGGTGCCCGCAGGCAGATCGCGTTGAGTACCAAGGTTGAATGTCGGATCTAACTCGAAGAGACTTGTGTCCCGGGTGACGGAAAGTTCGGTGGTTTCAGCACCAGAAAGAGAGGCGAAAGTGAGAAGAAAGGCTGCAGCGAGAGGAGGGGATTTGGGCATGGCGAAAGTGGGGGCAAATTCGCGTAAACAAATTTCAGATTGTTAGCGAATTCTCGGTCTTGAACTATTCCACTCCGAAACCTTTAAATTCCTGATTACAGAAGGACTTGTCACCAGTGTTTTCAGAGGCATAGATGGGCTAGATCAGCCGAAAGTCATGAAGGTTCAGCAAGGAGTTTACACATACACACTAGAACTCGACGCCCCTCTTATCAAAGCGGGAAAGCATTCGTTCGCACTTATTGATGCGCTTCCGAAGAATCTCTCCAAGGATGGCCTGGAGAATTTGAAGAAGCTCGTTGATCAGAAAGCGGAAGGCGTCTGGGTCCAATCTCGTCTCATGGTCGTGTTGGGACTAACTGGGCCAGAGGAGTCCGATACGACTGCTTCTGTCGTCGAAGTGCCGTTGCGCGCCATGACCGATAGCGATGATGAGGAGGAAGGGATCACCTTTTCTTGCGTGTCCGGTAAGGACGGTCGTACTCGTTTGAACTTCAGTGACAAGACCAAGCCAGAAGAAGCCAAACGCATCTCCAATGCCTTCTGGAAGATTCTCCTCGCCGAGCCGCTCGAGCTTGACGATTTCTCAGCAGAAACCGTCGACCAATCAGGAGCAAAGGTCGCTTACGGCGTTCGTGATGGCCGCTGCTTCTTTGGTGACCCCGATGACGTGGATATCGACATCCCGGCAGAGGTCGGAGGCAAAGACGTCGGCCGTGGTCTCGCTGATTTCGATCCTGCCGGCATGGTGGCTGACGACGAAGATGAATGGATGCGTGGTGACTCTGAGAGTGAGTGGGACGAAGATGAGGACAAAGAGAACGAAGACTACGGCTTCATGCGTCCTGATGACGCCGTGGACGACGACTATTAGCGGAAGATCGATTTCAGATCCTTGATCAGGTCTTCAGCGGAGTCCTTGACCGCATCGACGTCGATGTCCGGAAGTTTATCCGAGAACCCTACCCTGGGTTTGCCGATGTCGCCTTTGGTGATCAGCTTGAGGGTAAATCGGCCGTCTTTTAAGAAGTGATCTCCGATCAGACGTCGAAAAACATCTGGGGGGAGGAATCGAACCTTGCGGCGAACGTAGCGATCCACGCTTCCTATGATCCCTTCGGTGATTGCCGGACCAGCCATGAGTGTGGTCTTGAATTCATGTTGGCCATCTTCGGATTCATACCAGCTGCCTTCCGCCAAGGAGAAGCCGTAGTCTGAGAAATCGACCGTGGTATCTTCTGTAAGAGTGAATTGGTGGTCTCGATAATTTCCTTTTAGACGGGCAGGCTGAACCAGATCACCGCCGAGCTTGATATCGTCTAACTGAATGCCGTATTTCTCAAGATCCCGAAGCTTCTTGGCCACCGCGTGCATTAGCGGTGCCGTTTCCAGGCGCGTCCCCACCAGGGCTTCAAGTTGAAAGTCTACGGCGGGTTCAATCTTGCGTGTCTTTGGATCTACGGGGCGCACATCTCCAGAGCCCTGAAGCATCATGTTTCCGAAGCGCTCTCCACTTTCCAGGTGGTCAAAGAGGATGTTGGCGCGGACAGCGATCTTTGCATGATTCTTAGTTTCCAGATCCCCTGGGGAGAGTTCGACATCGCTGAGATCAAGATTGACGTCGGTCCAAGAAATACGGGTGTCCTTTTTCTCTAACTCAATCACGAATGTGAGATTCTCAAGGCGTGCAGATCGTAGGGACGTCGAGATGTTCAGTCGATCTATCGTATCGTCGTCGTCATCCTTATCTTTATCCTCATCTCGGACCTTCTTGGGTTTCTTATCGTCACGCCTGGGTTTGTCGAAGAGACTTTCAAGCGAGTGATCGCCCTCCTCAGGCTTGATGAGTTTGCCAGTGACCTCTGACCCCAAGAACTCGTGCACGTGGATCCTTCCTAGGAGCAAGTGTGGGAAGGAAACGGCAAGAGATATCTCTTTGGCGGTGATCTGCGGGTTGGTGATTGCTGGCCGATCAGCTAGGGGCGTCTGCTGATCGGCATGGCCATCACGTTTGGCCATCGCGAAGTCTTTGATCACTAGACGGGCAGGCTGTGCAAAGAGCGACAGTTCGACGGCGCTTATCGACGTTCGGCAGTTGAGGCGTTTCTCGAGCTTACGGACAAGCTTCTCGGGCTGAAAGAAGAAGTTGGCGGCAAGATAGAGAACCGTTCCCCCGGCTAGGGTGAGGATGATCCCTAGGAGAAGGAAGCGGCGGATCCAGGACTTCATACAAGAGCATGATGCGGCAGGTCTGGGTGGGATGCGAGAGGCAATTCTGGTGACGGATCAGCGTTGATTTTTCCAGCGAAGTCCTCAAGCTGGTTTTATGCAAACGAGACGTTCTCTTACTCGACATCTCCCTTTCCTGGGGGCGTTTATCCTTGTCTTTGGCGCCGTGGGGCAGGCTCAGGAATGGATGGACGTGAAAGACTTGAAAGGCCGGAAACTGACGATGAAAGTCGAGAAGATAGATGGTGATGAGGTCATCTTCACGACAAAAACTGGCAAGACGTTTACTTACAAAATCACGAAATTCAGCGTCGTTGATCAGCTAGCGCTTCGCAAATGGAAGCCACCTGCGGGTAGCGACAGCCCGGTTGAGGAGGATGCGAAGCTTGAGGAGGTGAAGGCCACCGATGTCGGCAAGATCTTCCAGACTAAACATTACGAGTTTGAAGTAGTTGGCCCTGTCACGGAGACGCAGCTTGAAGCCGTGACTCCTCACTTTGAAGCCGTTCATTGGGCCTTCAAACAATTGCCCTCCCAGTTTGCACCGAAGCCTGCAGGATCGCATTTCAAGGTGAAGCTCTTTGCCAAGAAGTCTGACTTCGAGATTTCAGAACAGGATCAGCTCCCTCAAGGACAACCGGCAGTCTACAACCTGAGCCGTGATGTGCTGGTCGCGCCGATCGACACGATGGAGAGTTCGGCCGCACTTACCCGTGAAGTAGCTTACCTTTTGTTAGGTTCACGCTTGGAGAAATTACCCCCTTGGCTTGCTGTTGCATTGACTGATTATCTTGCCGGTGCGCCATTTAAGAAAACCTACCTCGATTTTGAGGATCCCTTTGCGAACATGTTAGCTCATTTGGGCGAGGCCTATGGCTTGGCTAACAAAAACGTCCCTATGCTCAAGCCATCCCAAGTGCTTACAATGGGATACAATCAGCTTCGTCAGACTGGCCTTGAGGGGGGCAAGGCGCGTTCCTCGGCCCTGCTTACCTACTACTTCTTCACCTTCCTGGACAGTAAAGGAAAGCCGATGGAGGGCTACTTGCGCGCCCTCAAGACGAACACTGTGCCTGATGAAGCCTTGGCGATCCTTGCCAATGATCGCGATGAGACGCAACTCGCCGATGCACTCCGGGTCGCCTACATCCCGAAGAAGCTTCGTGTTGCCTTTATTCAGTAATACTAAGGGTGGCACGGCCTTCCGGGCCGTCGCCTTTGACGCTGAAAGAACTAAGGATGATACGGCGGTATGGCATGGGTGTGCTTGCCATCGATCATGTCCCTAGCATAATCAGTGACTCGGGCAATGATGCGCTCGTAAAACGCCTGACCTTTCTCCGCCGTCGCCATGGACGGTTTGGGATCCGTCTGATCCTTCCACACCTCCTGCCTAACGTTCTCGGGAAAGAGATGCAACGCTATCGCTGTTTCAAACTCTTGCGCATGTCCAGGAAGGTCTTCGGGAAGACGTGCTCCGCTGTCTAACAGTTCTATGGCGTCCTCTTTCGTCAGCACGTTCCAGTAGGGAAAGAAATGCACGTTCACCTGAAACTTGCGCAGAAACTGATCCCACACCGCTTCGCATGCCGCGATGTTTCCGCCATGACCATTGAGAACGAGGATGTTGGTGAATCCAGCGCGGACCAGCGAATCGACCAAGTCTGACACAACGGCCAAAAACGTGCCTGGCTGCAGGCTTAAGGTGCCGCGATGTACCATGTGATGCTCGCTGATACCCGCCATGAGTCCTTCAGCAACGAGTGCATGAGGCGCAAGCTGTTCCGCCACCGCGCCTGCAATAAGGCGGGCACTGCGCCAATCGTGCTCCATGGCAAGGTGCTCCAAGTGCTGCTCGACCGCTGCCACTGGGAGAATGGCGAGCTTCAGTTCACCCGCGTCCATACGGGTACGGAACTCACGTCGCGTCAGTTTGCCTAACCAAATCTTTGAACTCATGTGTTGGGTGTCTCGCTGGGTTGATCTGTCGGCGGAGGTGAGGCCAACGCCTTCACCATGGCTTTTGCAAGAGGTAGGTCCAAAGCGTCATTCTTCTCGAGGCCGACTTCAGAGCGAAATTCATAGAGCGCTTTCAACGTGCGATTGCCGAAGACCCCATCGATATCTCCAGAATAATATCCTTGGCGACGAAGAAACCGCTGCAAGGCATGCTTCGTCCGCCAGCCATGAATGCCGTCAGGAGTACCCTCGTAGAGATCCACTTTGCTCAGAGACTGTTGGATCATGCGGAGAGCTTCTCGCGCCTCTTTCTCGCGTCGATGCGCTTCTGCGAGTTCGCGGCGAAACGTCGCCCGCTGACGGCTGTCGCCCGCAATGAAGGTCTCCAGTTGGTCAGGTAGCTTCGGCGGCAGTTTGCCCTGGTACTTGTAAAAGACCACGTAGGTGCTTCCCACTCGTTTTACCTCAAACGGAAACGCGTCTTGCTGCGTGAAAGAGCGCAAGGGATGTAGGTCATGCCACTTCTCCAGCGGAAATGCCTCGACGGCAGGCAACTCAGCGTCAGTGGCGAATGTCAGGGCATCGATCCCTAGGCGCACGCGATCTCCCTCCGTGTCTGTAAACTCATGATGTAAACTGCCACGTTGGAGATGCTGAGTTCCATGCCGTTCATAACGTGAGGGCTCGTTCCAATAGACCTTCCAGCCATGCTTTTCGAGGATCAGACCAAAGGCCCGTAAGTGAATCAGCGTCTTCTCGTCCTCTTCCGCTAGCATGGGAAGCGCCTTTGAGACTGCGGTGCTACGACGCAGTCTCTGATGCCGCATCATCAAGATCACGATGGCGAAAAAGAGCAACACTATAATGGCTATAGAAACCGCGATTAGTTTCTTAGCTGGAACCTGGTCACCCGGTGTGCTCACATGGGCACGTTAGCATCAATCAGGCCATGTCCCAAGCGCTTAGGTGGCCTGCCTAACGAACTAACAGAGCCATGCGCTGGGGAGTTGATCTCTTCGAGAGTGATCGGCTAAACTACCAAAGTCCTATTTTCTGGGCGGTTTTCTAATTCATTCCCAAATAGTCGTCAATGACAACGAAATAGGCAGTCTGAGTCGTCGACTCGGTCTCCCGCTGCTGCGGAAATGGTAAGACTTCCCTCCACCTATCATTCGCGTCAGTCTGCGTGCATTCGCCGTCCCAAACGTTCAGTCACAAGACATCCAATCGACTCCGTATGTCTGTCCCACCAACGCTACAAGCCACATGGGTGCAGATCTCAGTCGTCCGCATATTCAAATTGCTGAATTGTGGTGTAGCCAGCGCAAGAGTTACACCTGGGAGCCCCATAAATACTCCACCCGAAGATTGTCGAAACGCCGATGCCGCACGAACGTCTCTGGGAATAGAAGAAGCTTGCCGGGGATATGAGCGAACAAGAGGATGTGAGGAGAGAGAGGGCCAAACCAAAGCCCAATAAAAAACAAGGCGAAACTCGTTCACAGTTCATCCATCTGCGGGAAACCGCACGCTGGGATCTGCGAGGGGGAAAGCCGTTATTGAAAATACTTACTTTAAAAGGTCGAATCGGTTTAGATGACCGTTAACACCGAAGAGTATTATTAACATGTCAGATAATAGATCAGATTTTCGTGTCGTGTCAGGCACTGGCAAGGCGTTTTGGGGCCCGGGTGACATGTACACGTTCCTTGTCTCCGGAGAGCAGGCTGGTGGTGCTCTTTTTGCGATGGAGGGGCTTGTGCCTGCCGGTGGTGGCCCCCTCTTCACATCCACGAAAGGGAGGACGAGACCCTCTATATTCTGGAAGGTAGATGTACTGTCCAAATCGGAGAGCAGGAGATGGTGGCATCCTCAGGCGATTCCATTTTCCTTCCCCGAGGCATGGTGCACGCCTTTAGGAATGACGGCCCAGAGACGCTTAGGTTGATCCTGACGTTCGTTCCTGCCGGGGTTGAGCAGTTCTTTGAAGAAGTGCTCGAGCCAGTCACAGAACGGAATGTAGTGCCACCTCCACCTACCAAAAAATTGGTCGAGCGCTTATTGGCCACAGGACCGAAATACGGAATTACATTTGTATTGCCGGAGTAGGAATCGTAAAGGCAACCCAACAAGGCGAGGATGGAAACCGCGATGGCTTCACAGACGAAGGCGGTGTGTGTCCGACACTTTTGAGAGCGTTCTCTGGTGTTTGATTACCTCTCGAACTCCCTTCAGTTGTTTACGCTTCATCCGCGGGGAATGGCACCGATGAGAAGTATCCTTTTCGACAAGACAGTGCCTGAGAATTGGCCTGTTGCGTGACATCTGGATCTTACGATTGCGCTTTCCAGGATGGTTCCGGTTGATGGCTATGGTGCTTGGTCTCACAAGAAGGGCGTTCCTCACGCGTAACCATCCGTGTCACTTCTTCAGGGCATGGTCACCGCACGGATTCACCTCGATGAGACGATATCTACCAACGGTGCCTTGATGGTGATTCCTGGTACTCACCGGCTAGGCAAGATCGGGCCCTCTGCCATTCCCTCTCTGATCCCATCGTCTGAAGTTGAAGTGTGTGAGTGCCGCCCTGGCGATGTCCTGCTAATGTCGCCGCTGATTCTTCGTTCGTCACATCGGAGTTCAGAGCCTGCGCGACGCAGAGTCATTCACTTTGAGTATGCGTTGAGAAAATTGCTGGATCAACAGTTGACCTGTTATGAAGACAGCCAATCAATAGGAACAAACAGGGCAGACTACTAGACATCCCTAACGAAGAACTACTAGATCATGAAGCTTAACCCTTTTCACATAGCGATCCCGGTGCGAGATGTCGCGGAGAGTCGGCTTTTCTATTCAACGGTGTTGGAGTGTGCGGAGGGGCGTAGCGATACTACCTGGGTGGATTTCAATCTGTATGGGCACCAGTTTGTTTGTCACCTGAACCCCAATATTGGGAAGGATAGTAAACTTGATTCACACTACAATCCAGTTGATGGGCATGGTGTTCCGGTGCCGCACTACGGAGTTGTCTTAGAGATGGATCAATGGGAAGCTCTCGCAGAGAAACTCAAGAAACACGGGATCGAGTTTATCATTGAGCCGTGTGTGCGCTTCAAAGGTGAACCGGGAGAGCAAGCGACGATGTTTTTCCTGGATCCTTCTGGTAATGCGCTTGAGTTCAAGGCTTTCCAGGATATGAGCCAGTTGTTTGCTGGCTAACTGAAGTATGGTGGATTGAGCGTGGCGAACCACCGGGTGGCGTGAGGTCATAGGCCTGGACACGCGAAAGAGGAAGCACGGTGCCTATGAAACGGATCTTTCTCTTGGCTATATCAATTGCTGTGTGTGTGCAATTTGGTTGCGTGCTCGATTCGGGCATTGGCACGACGGTGTTGGAAGATCCGCGTGGCGAGGAGAAAGGCTCAGACCTCGCGATTGATGCGACTCATGATTCGGTGCGCGCGGGCGTTCGATTGATCCTGAGATATAACAAGGAATCTGAGAGATTCATCGGAATCGTGGATCATGTGTAGGATAAAACTATAGAAGCCGTCCGCGGTGAGGTTCACTTATCGAATGGAACCGAACTTGGCCCAACGCCCCGCGATGCGCTAGCGCCTAAACAAAAACGCATTGTTGGGTTGTCCGCTACAGGCCAGACTTTTGAGACGTGGAAGGCCCATACGGAATCTGATGCAGGGGAAGAGCATGGTCATGATAGCGAGGGGGAAGGAGAGCATGGCCGTGAGCACTACGAGTCGCGCGAACATGGTTGACGCAAATCAGAACCCAAGTTTTCGAGAGAGGATATTGCGGAGCGGAATGCAAGTTGGACCACAGCGCGGGCCGCTGAGGCGAACGTTTCACCGTTACGACGAAGCCCTGCCCGCCAGAAGCAGTTTAACTCCCTAACAACGTCGTCTCAAGGGGCGAGGCATCGACTTGAGGTAATGATAGAGGCGCGAGATCTGGTTGAGGCTCAAGGTATTCCTTTGAAGTGTCTTCCTCGGGAGTGATCTCGCGAATATTGGTGCCCAGTACGCTTCCGAACTGGCCGCTGGTCAGTTGCACTTCCATCCACTCTCCGTCGACTTCGCGTAGGATGATATAGGCGTCGGCATTCAACATGCCGACCGGGACCATGCTGCCATCTTCAGGATGCGTGACACAGAAGAAGCAGGCTTGGCGCACTCGCACATACTTGGGATCATCGGGCAGAAGTCTCGGTTCGAGTTGCTGTTGGATGAGAGAAATCTCCTTATTACTGACCTCGTTGCCCGCGGGCGCCGAGTCACCAGTGATTGACTGGTTGCCTAGCTGCGCGCAGGAAACGAGCCCGTTTAGGACGAGGAGCGCGGTAAACAGTCTGAGGAAAGGAACCATCATGGTGTAAGCGTCAAGCTCGACCACTTTCGCCTGGTAATCAATCTGCTGGAGTAGGAATTCCTCATTGCGCTGCCTGCATGAGCCCACTACGAAAGCGGGAAGAATGACGAACCAGTTCTACCAAGACTTTGATCGCGAGACGGCCTCGGGGTATCCCCGGCCGGATGATTATCGCACGCCGTTTCAGGTGGATCGCGATCGCATTCTTCACACCTCTGCGTTTCGGCGATTGCAGAGCAAGACCCAGGTCTTTCTGTCTGGCGAGTATGATTTCTATCGAACACGATTAACCCACTCCTTGGAGGTGGCGCAGGTTGGGCGCTCGATTTGTCAGCGACTGAAGCAACGATCGGATCAGTTGTCGGATGACTGTTACATTGATGCGGATCTTGTCGAAGCGGCGTGCCTTTCGCATGATCTTGGACACCCTCCGTTTGGTCACAGTGGTGAGCGGACCTTGCATCATTGGATGCGTGACTTCGGTGGTTTTGAAGGTAATGCGCAGACCTTGCGCATGTTGACCGAAACGATCTATGCCAATCCTCGTGATGGCAAGTTGACGGGGATGAAGCCGACGCGGGCATTCCTCGATAGCATTCTCAAGTACAAGGCCTTTCACCATGAAGTACCCGGTGCCCGGAACCATTTTATCTATGACGATCAAGAGACTTGGCTCGCGTTTGTCTTTGGTATGGCTTGGAGAGAGGTGAAAGAGACGTGGTCAGGCAGTTCGCGAAATTCGCTGAAGTCGATCGAGTGTCAGGTCATGGATTGGGCAGATGATACAGCGTATTCCCTCAATGATCTTGTTGATGGAATCAATGTTAGCTTTATAACGACAGAACGCATCGAGCGCTGGGCGGCGACGCAGGAGTTGAATGAAGTGCAGGCCGAGCATGTCTCGAACTTGCTCCGTGCGATTCGAGAAGAGCGGACCGAGCCTGTCATTGGGCGAAAGATTGGCGAGTTCATCGCCGGTTGCCATCTCGAGGAAGCGGAAGCGAATATTCTTTCGAGACAGAGCCATCGCTACCGCTTCAACCTTGTGATCGAGCCCGAAATAAGGGAAGAAGCCGATCTCTACAAGCGCCTTGCGTTGGACGTGGTATTTCGGTCCCAGCAGTTACAGCAGCTCGATTACAAGGGGGATCATATTCTGAGGCGCCTGTTAGAAGTCTTTGCAGAGCGTTATCTGGATCCCGAGTGTCCTCCGCCCGTTGCCTTGAGGTTGTTGCCGCCGTTGTATGAGAAATTGCTTGGCGAAGCGGCGTCTAAAGCGGCGCGAGCCCGAATTCTCTGTGATTATCTAGCGACGATGACCGACGGCTTTGCGACACGGACATACAAGAGGCTGTTTGATGCGGAATTCGGTTCCATCGTTGACCTAGTTTAAGGCCTCTGTGTAGCCTAAGAGCATGCTGAAATGTGTGCTTCTTCAACTCGGTCTAGGAATTTGTTTGGCTGCTTGTGCTCAGGGCAAGCCGAATATCATTGTTATCATGTCCGACGACATGGGTTATTCGGATATTGGTTGTTATGGTAGCGAGATCGACACGCCAAATCTGAACCAGCTTGCTGACGGCGGTCTTCGATTCACGCAGTTTTACAACACGGCGCGTTGTTGCCCCACGCGAGCAGCGCTATTGACTGGGCTTTATTCGCACCAGGCAGGGATTGGTTGGATGATGGCCGACAACGGACACGCGGGCTACCGAGGTGACTTGAACAAGCGGAGTGTGACCTTTGCTGAAGCGCTGAAGCCAGCGGGCTATCGCACTTACATGTCTGGCAAGTGGCATGTGACGAAACATATCAGTCCTGACGGTCCAAGCCACAACTGGCCAAGGCAGCGGGGCTTCGATCGTTTTTATGGGACCATTCATGGAGCTGGAAGCTTCTTCGATCCCAACACTTTGATGCGTGATAATACGATGATCTCGCCGTACGCCGATCCAAAGTACACGCCTGAAGAGTATTACTATACGGACGCCATCAGCGATCATGCCGTGCGGTTCATTCGCGAGCATGAGGAGTCTCATCAGGACGCCCCCTTTCTCATGTATGTTTCCTACACAGCTGCGCATTGGCCGATGCACGCGTTAGAGAAAGACATCGCGAAGTACAAGGGGAAGTACGATGCAGGTTACGCCGCCATTCGTCAGAAACGTTTTGAGAAGATGAAGACGTTAGGCGTGATTGCTCCGGACGCCAAACTCTCTCCTGCGGACGAGACATGGGAAGACATGCCCTTTAAGGAGTGGGATAGCCGGAACATGGAAGTATATGCAGCTATGGTCGACAACATGGACCAAGGGATCGGGCGGATCATGCAGTCTCTCAAAGACACGAACCGGTTTGAGGATACCTTGATCCTCTTCTTCCAAGACAATGGGGGGTGTGCCGAGAACTATGGGCGGAACATGGGGCAGTGGAAGAAGGGGAACTATCCCAAGCGCGCCGACCAGCCGACCCTCAAGCCCTTGGCAGCCGATCACCTGCAGAAACACATGCAACCGAAGCAGACGCGAGATGGCTGGCCCGTGTTGACGGGCCCAGGCGTGATGCCTGGGCCGGCGGACACCTACATCGGCTATGGTCGGGGTTGGGCAAACGTGTCAAACACGCCGTTCAGAACCTACAAGCACTGGGAACATGAGGGCGGGATTTCCTCGCCTCTGATCGTGCATTGGCCCGCAGAAGTCATACGGAAAGGCGAGATTGAGCATCAGCCAGGGCATCTGATCGATATCATGGCCACGTGTGTGGATGTGAGCGAAGCAGACTATCCCGTCGAGTTCGGTGGAGAGCGAATTCAGCCGATGGAAGGTGTCAGTTTGGTGCCCGCCTTTCTCGGCGAGCGGTTGTCGCGCGAAGCCCCGTTGTATTGGGAACACGAGGGCAACCGGGCAGTACGTGTAGGCGATTGGAAGCTCGTTTCTAAGCGCTCTGTGGGTGAATGGGAACTCTACGATCTTAGTAAAGACCGCTCTGAACTGCATGACCTGGCGGAAGCACAACCAGAACGGGTGAAAGCCATGGCGGCGCGCTGGCACATGTGGGCTCTGCGTGCGAACGTCTTTCCGCTCACGCCTTACTACAAGAATCGAAAACGGGGTTAAATACTAACACAACATGACGCGAGCTTCCAGCTCGTGAATCCAGCAGGATGCCGGATCTACCCTATCTTGTTGCGGAGTGCACTCACATTCTGTGTGGGTGTGACGTAGCGGGCATATTCCTCCGAGCGGAGAGCGGTACCCATGAAGACCTCGTCATTACGGTAGGTCATGAGGCTAGCTTGTGGAGCCGGTGCTGCGACGTGAATTTCCTTGGCTCCCGTTTCAGCGATGACGCGGTCGACATTCTTCAGGGTGATCCCGCATCCTGGCATGATGGTGATACGGTCACCTGCGTGTTCGATGAGCTTACGAATGAGTCCCGTGCCTTCAAAGACGGACGGTTCTTGCCCTGAAGTGAGGATGCGCTGGACGCCAAGCTCGAGAAGTGTATCGAGCGCTTCGAAGGGATCACGCGCCATGTCGAATGCTCGGTGAAAGGTCACCGGCAGCGGATTTGCGAGTTCGATGAGCTGGCGGGTGCGGTCGACATCGACTGTGCCGTCTGGATTCAACAGACCGAAGACGACGCAGTCGACGCCTTCTTCCTTGAAGATGCGCACGTCCTCTTGCATGACGGCAAACTCTTCCTCCGTGTGGCAGAAATCTCCGCCTCTAGGTCGCACCATGACCGAGAGGTCAATCTTAGCGCGGCGTTTCGTTTCGCGTATGGCGCCGAGGCTTGGTGTCGTGCCGCCTTCTAACAGGTTTGCGCAGAACTCAATGCGATTTGCACCTCCCTCGGCTGAGGCGATGGCACTTTCGACGGAATCGATACACATTTCTAGAATCATGGACTCAAGGAGCCTGAGATCTGGAAAGAACTCAAGCGCGAAACCACGCGCCAATGGCCTGCTGATTTGAGCCTACGTGAATGACCTGAGCCGAAGAGACGTTTTGGTTCGCCAGAGCCGTTTGAGTGTAGGTGCATTGCAATGCTAGTCCCGCTCCAAGAGCGTTCCCAAGAATGCTTGAGATATCTAGGAGGTCATTGTCGAGCCCATACTGCACTTGCAGGCCCTCGGCCGTGGGCAGTGCCTCCATGAGTTGAGCCGTCGCTTGGGAGCGACTACGATCATTTCCGTAGCTAAACGCAGGGGTGATGCCGCAGATCTTCGGGAAGTCGGTTTCGTTGACAGTTGCTTCTAACAGGACGGCTCCAGCGCCTTCGCTGACAATGATGTTGCTGCTGAAGAGGCTGGCGGCCTCCGTACTCAGCCAATCAAGTTCTTCACTACCAACGACGAGAACGCCGTCGACCTGGTTGTCAAGTAGCCACTCTATTCCAAGATCCATGCCACCAAGAAACTGAGCGGAGTCTCCAATCAAGGTGTAGGCTGGGCCGCGCGATTCTAACATCGCGGCAAGGTGGCTGGCGGGGGCATTGAAGACGGTTTCTGGAAACAGAATCGGACTGGCCAGTGAGGGATCGTTGAGCACTTCGCCATAGAAACGATTGCTGTAGTTCACGCACCCATTCATGAATACAAAAAGGACGCCTAACCTGTAGGTGCTGTCTATGACTTGAGCGTGGCGCTCTTCGCCTAACGCTTCGAGGGCCGCTGCTACGGCATAGCGCGAGATGGGGCTGGATCGGCGCAAGCGCGGATTCCGCATGAATGCTAGCGGTGTGTCTGGCTTTGGTACGCGCCGTATCTGGACGTGAGATGGACTGCCTTCTCTTTGCGAGAGCTCCGTGGGGAGATTTCGAGATTCCTGGATGGCATTGAATAGGGATTCTGTGCCCCAGCCTGCAGAAGATACCGCGCCGGCGCCTGCTAAAATGATTGAGGGAGAGCTCATGACGCGCGGCGAAGAACTAGAGTGGCGTTAGACCCGCCGAACCCGAAGGAATTTGTGAGTACGGTATCGACCTTGGCCGTGCGCGGTTCGCGGATGAGATCAAACGTGCACACCGGATCAGGGGTGCGCACATTGAGGGAAGGAGGAACCCATTGCCCTTGCAGAGCCATGAGTGAAACGACTGTTTCCACCGAGCCAGCACCGCCTAACAAATGACCAATTGAACCCTTGGTCGAACTGACCTTGATCTTGGCGGCGTTGTCACCTGCCCATTGCTGAATTGCCGCACCCTCGGCGACATCGTTCTTTGGTGTTCCCGTTCCGTGGGCGTTGATGTAGTCGACGTCAGTCGGAGATACGTTTGCCTCGCGGCACGCTGCCGTCATACTGGCTAGCGCAGCGAGGCCTTGGGGATGGGGCTGCGTCAGGTGATGAACATCTGTAGCACAGCCATAGGCGCCTATTTCACCTAACAACGACGCATCGCGTGCCGCTGCATGTGCTTCGCTTTCTAACATGAGCACCGCGGCGCCTTCACCAAGGGCAAGGCCGTCACGCCCAGCATCGAACGGGCGAGGCAAGCCAGGCGTGAGCGCTTGGAGTGAATCGAATCCGGCGAAGACGAGCTGGCAAAGAGCGTCATAGCCACCCGTGATGACGCACTCGGCGCGGCCGCTGCGGATGAGCCGGTAGGCTTGGCCGATGGCATCGGCTCCCGATGCACAGGCGTTGCTCACGATACTTATGGGGCCGTTGATACCCAAACTATGGCTGAGTGTGAGGACCTGACTCTGGGGTTGATAGAGCGCTACCCGAGTGGCTTGGCCATGTCGACGTGTGCTGCTGGCTGCTTGTTGATAGTAGGCTTCGCCCAAGCTCATGCCACCTGCGGATGTGCCAATGACGACGGGTGGCGCAAGCTGGCGTTCGTGCTCGCCCCATCTCGCTTGATCCCAGGCTTCGTAACCTGCGAGCAGGAGAAGCTTGGACGCGCGATCAAGACGGCGAAACTGCCGATCTGTGAGTTGGCGTTGGTCGATGATGGTGGGAAGTTCGACTTCTCCACCTCGCGAGGTGCGTTGACGAGAAGTATCGAAGAGGGAGATGTCCCGCAAGGCGGCCCGACCCTCACGAAAGCCAATCGCGTTGACCTCCCATCCTAGGCCTAGCGAAGTGACAATACCTGCCCCTGTCACAAAGACCCGGCTTGGGGGCGATGTGGTGGTAAGTTGCTCCGCGTTGAAGGCCACTAGTCTAACAAATCGGGTCTATTCTCTGCCGTGCGCTGTTTCCCGGCCTCTGTGCGCCAAGCGTTGATCTTCTCGTGGTGGCCTGATAGAAGCACTTTTGGAACAGCGCGGTCTTGAAAGACAGGCGGCCGTGTGTAGTGCGGGGCTTCGAGGAGACCGTCGCTGAAAGACTCCTGCCAAGCAGAGCGATCATCTCCGAGCACACCAGGGAGCAGGCGGACGATCGCGTCCGTGACGATGGCAGCGGCAATGGCGCCATTGGTCAGCACATAGTCGCCAATGGAGAGTTCACGATCGACAAGACCTTCGATCACGCGGTGATCGACGCCTTCATAGTGACCACAAAGGATGATCAATTGGCGATCGGGAACTTCGGCCATGGATTCCGCGAGTCTCTGATCGAAACGTTGGCCCTGGGGCGTCATGAGGATAACTTCAGAAGCAATGTCAGGCTGGCGGGTGGCCTCGACTGCAGCAAAGAAGGGCTCTGGTTTCATGACCATGCCTTGGCCGCCACCATAGGGTTCGTCATCCACCTTGCGGTGCTTGTCCGTGGTGAAGTCACGTAGATCGTGGACATGCAACTCAAGGATGCCCTTGTCCTGTGCACGTTGCATGATGCTCTCTGAGAGCGGTAGGCGACAGATGTCAGGAAAGATAGTAACGATGTCGATGCGCATGGTTCAAGGGGCGGCAACATGGCTGCGGAGATAGGCAATGAGGTCGATGACTTGCTCTTCTGTGAGGATATCTAACAAGCCTTCCGGCATGAGAGAAGTCTTCATGGTGGTAAGATTCTGCACGTCGGCTTTCGCTATGCGGGTGTCTACGGTCAATGTTCGAAGAAGAAAGCTGGTCTTGTTACTCTCGATGATGGAACCGGTGATGACATTACCGTTCTTACCAGTGGCGACAGTGAGCCGGTAGTCCGAGGCCACGCTGGCATTGGGATCGACGATGTTGTTGAGCAGGTAATCGATGTTACCACGGTCCGAGCCCGTGAGATCAGGGCCGATCTTGCCGCCGTCGTTGAAGAGTTTGTGACAGGCACCGCAGGCGCTGGCGTAGAGTGCCTTGCCATTCGCTTGATCAGGTGTGCGGTTGTTTGAAGCGATCAGTTCGCGATAGCGGTTAATGCTTTCTTGTTTCACTTCAGTCGATTGGCGAACGCTTCCCCAGTGGGTTTCGAGCAGGGCGCTTAATTCGCTGTCCTTTATAGCGGCGATCTTCTGAGCTTGGGCCGCATTGATATCGTGACGCTTTAACTGACCATCTGCGAGTGAATGGATCACGCGTTTCGCAGTGTGCTTGTTAGAAATGAGGGCATCAATAGCAAGTGGTTGTTCTTGAGGCGTGAGTTCATTCCAGTGTGTGAACAGCCAGTCCTGCCAACGTTCAACATGACGGGTGGGGAGAGACGGAAGAATGATTGCGCGTAAAGACGCGGGGCCGTTTTGAAGGATGGTCTGGCACAAAGCATCGACTTCTGGGCTCTTGACTGCCATTAAAACTTGGAGGTCTTCCGGCTTGCCGTCCTTGATTGCGGAGGCCATGAAACGTTTGATCGTCGGCTGATGCTCTAGCTCGATCGCTAAAGCGAGGCCCTCATTGGGGGCTGCATTGAGCAAGCGCTCGAGAGCGTCATCGATGGGATAGGCTACGTTATCCTGGCGCTTCTTGTAGGACGTTGCATAACCCTTTAAGATGGCAGTAAGGCGAGGCACTTCTTTTGTCTCTAGCATCTCCCGGAAATGGGAATGCAGAACTGCGAGCTCGTTGTCTGGTTCAAAGAGGCGTCGAGCGATAAGCCCTTCCAGCCAGGGCGACGCTTTTCCAGCTTGAATCTCAATTCGTCGACTTGTCTTGGAGAGCTTGGGTTCTAGGGAATACCAAATCATGCGCTGCATCACGTTGTCGTCGAAGTCATCTTGGCGTTCTGCGAGTGCAACAATCACGTTTAGACTTTCGGCAGTGGTCAGGTAGAGCCTCACCAAGGACGAAGGATCTTGTTGCGCCATTTCGAGAAAGCGGGCGTCAAAGTCACCTTCGCGGTTGTTTGCCAGCCGCACGGCCCAAGCGCGCACATGCTCATTGGTGTCATGGGTGGCTTCGAGCATGCTTTCGGTAGTGAGGCCACCAATCACATGGAGCGTCCATAGTGCCTGGAGTCGGGTGTTTGGCTTTTGAGCTGCTGTCAGCCAGGCGCGCAGAGCTGAGATCGTCTCTTTGCGGAGTGTTCCGGCGACGGCCCGTTCATGGAGTAGTCTTCGAGCTTGCCGTCCAAACCAGGCGTTCTTGTGGTGGTGGTAGTTTAGGAGTTCGTGGTCTGACGCCTTGGAGAGATCGCCTTGCCAGGTCTTGCCCTGTCCGTAGGTGATCTTGTAGATGCGGCCACTGCTACGGTGGACGCCGTCATTATCGTGGCATTCCCCGTCATCGGTCCAGTCTGACAGATAGACGGCGCCGTCCGGTCCATACATGATCGAGACCCCGCGAAACCACGATTGGTTGGCACGCATGAAGTCGCCTTCATAGGTGCCGACGAACGACCCGCCGCGACGTGTCAGTTTGTCCATGTTGATACGTCGCCCATGGGTGTTGGCCATGAACATCATTCCACGATACTTGTCTGGCCATTGATCACCTAAATAAATCATGGCCCCGCAATGAGAGTGACCTCCGCCTAACGTATTCGCAGAATCTCGTCCTACAGCTCCTTTGTTCCATTCCCGTTTCCAGTTACCCGAGCCCGCGTAGTGCGGAACGTCGGCGGACATGGTTAGCCTCTCGTAAACATAGGGTGTGCTCGTGGTCGGATGCATACGTTCGAGGAATGCGCCGGGAATGACATGCCAGAGGTGGCCGTTCACATTGCCGGACATGAAGAGTTCGCCTTGCTCATCCCAATCGAGTCCCCAGGGATTTGTCGTGCCTCGAACGACGTGTTCTAAGATTTTTGTCTGTGGGTGATAGCGCCAGATGCCACAGTTGATATTTAGCCAGTCATCCTTGGGCGTATCTGGCACGCCGACCTTGGACCACTGGAGAACGCCGTGCCGACCGTAGAGCCATCCGTCTGGACCCCACTGCAATCCATTCACCATGTTGTGTTTCGCTTTCTTGTTGAAGCCTGTTAGGATGATTTCAGGAGGCCCATCGGGAATATCATCTTGATTGCGATCGGGTATAAAGATGATGTTCGGTGCGTCTGCAATCCACACACCACCGAAGCCGAGGGCTAGGCCAGCGAAGTGCTTACCTTGATCGTAGAACACAGTGCGTTCGTCATGGCGACCATCGTGATCGGTGTCTTCAAAAATGAGAATGCGATCTTCGCCGCGATCCTCCCATTCTTTGTAAGCATAGCTTTCGATGACCCAGAGTCGACCGCGATCATCCAGAGTCATGTCGATGGGTTGCCTCAAGGCGGGCTCATGGGCGAAGAGAGTCGCTCCAAAACCCTCTGGAAGGGACATCTGATAGAGTGCCTCGATAGGAGACGGAGGTTCCTCGCCAGCGCGCTGGCTATTGCGTGGCTGGTAATCGTCTGCCCAAGCACCAGCGCAGAGGCTAAAGGCCAGCAGGATAGCGAAGAGGGTGCGCATCAGTTTCCCTCATGAGTAGTTGTGTCAATGAGCGGTGAGCGCTGGGCAGCTTCTTGATCGAGCTGCAAAAGTCCCAGTGGATTGTCTCCTACTAGCCGCAGTCGATCGATCATGTCTTGCACTGCCTTCTCCTCCTCCACTTGCTCATCGAGGAACCAGTTCAGCAAATTCTTGCTCTCGTGATCCCGATGCGTCTCGGCCATATTGTAGAGTTGATGAATGCTAGTCGTGACCTGCTCTTCCTGATTTAGGCTTGTTTCAAAAACCTCAAGCGGGCTGCTGAAATCTGCCCGTGGCGTGCTGATCGCGGCAAGCTCCACCTTGGCTCCGCGATCGATTAGGAAATGATAGAATTTCATCGCATGGGTTGTTTCCTCTTGGCTCTGAGCTAGCATCCACTGGGCAAAGCCGCCATAAGGCGTGTTTTCAAACCAAGCGGACATGGCGAGGTAATTATAGGATGCCGTCATCTCATTGTTGATCTGGGCGTTCAAGAGGGAATGAAGTTCTGGGGCAACCTTACTCATAATGAGATTACTATCCGGGAAATTTTACGATTCTCAAGGCCCCTTGGCTATCTTCTTAGACCTCGAATCATCGTGGTCTATCGCCTTGAGTTTTACTCCTAACTTGCAGCCTGCCCGAGGTTGATCGGCTGGACTCAAAAGGTACGGCTGCTGTCTGTTGCTCGGACGGATTGCTGCAACTCATACTGAAAGCCAGGTGCTGCTGGACAAGGGCGCTGACGTGAAGCAGCATTCTGGCATCTCTCCCAAGCCTTATATTCAATCATCAAGCCATACCGTGCCCTTTCGATGGTCTTCATTCGAACTCTATCACTAATTGAAAGGAGTGGGCGCAGCGACGGTGCAGAACCTATGGGAAACCACGTCTGGGACGGCGCTCAGCCCTCCAGAATGGAATGTCCGTTGTGCTCAAATTTCTGGAACTTTGTCACCGTGCGCGGTTTTGCCGTTTTCGCGTGGTGCTTGGCACTTATGGTGTCTTGTTCAGACATGAAGGTCGACGTCCCTCCTCTGAGAAAGGAGTCCGACCGAAATACTGATTCTTTTACCCTGATCGTTCTGCCTGACACCCAAGGCTACGCTGATGTTAGGCACAAAGAGACTCAGAAGCACTGGCCAGAGATTGGAGATCAGCGATCCTGCTTTTTTAAACAGACCGAATGGATCAAGGAGAATAAGCAGACGAGGAACATTGCGATGGCGATCCATGTGGGAGATATTACCCAGACCGACCACGACGAAGAATGGAAGATCGCCGACACAGCTTTCAAGACGATTGATCAGCAGGTGCCCTACTTGTTGTGCTCAGGAAATCATGACATGGGCTATTCACCACGAGACCGTAAGACAAGCCATTCGCGTGCGAGCCGTTTTAGCTCCTACTTCACACCGTCGCGCTTCACAAAGAATCCGTTTTATGACTCGCATTTCGGCAGCAATCGGAACCTACATTTTCGAGAAGCTGGGAGGATTGAAAACTACTATCTCTTTCTAAAAGCGGGAGGAATGAAGTTCCTCATCCTCAGTCTGGAGTTCAAACCTCGAGACGAAACTCTTGCCTGGGCAAATCAGGTTGTTGAGCAGTATTCTGACCACCGGACCATCGTTGTTACCCACGCCTTTTTAATGGGTAAAGAAGGTGAACGAACAGGTGTTGATGGCTATCCGGTGAAAGGGAATTCAGGGGAATCCATCTGGAAGAAATTTGTTAGTCTTCATGAGAACATTTTCCTGGTTCTTTCAGGGCATGCCATGGAGGGACTGTTGACTAGTCAAGGAAAGCATGGAAATATTGTTCACCAAGTTCAGGCCGATTATTGGTATTGGGATGTACCTGAGATCAAGGCGGGTAGTGGCTTCTTGCGGATCCTTACTTTCCGCCCTGACGAGAACAGCATTGATATTCAGACCTATTCCCCGGTGACGGATACATTCCTCACTCGTCCAAAAAGTGCCTTCTCGTTGGACTATCAGATGCAGAGCGATAAGGATTAGAGTGCTTGGCTATGAGCACCCCCGCGCCTTTGATGTATTCTTAGATTGTGGTGACCTTTCAGTTTGTGACACGGGCAAGAGGCTCGAGCTAAAATACGGTAATGCCAACGACGTCTATGGGGTCGATTTGGCTTTCTCTTCACGGATAACGTCTCGGATAAGTTTTTCCAATGTATCCAAGGCTCCACGGTGATCGGACTTTTCATTTCGACCTTTGAAAGAGTCGGCTTTTACTAGGGCGAGACGATCGACCACCACCAACTGCGGATAGACGCCCTTAAAGGCTGTGATAATCGCCGATTGATTGAGCAAGCCTTTGAGGCTGGGATCATAGACAGGAAACTCAATTTTCTTCAACTTCACATAATCGCGAACGGCTTTGTCGGAATCGCCAAGACTGATATAAACCACTTCAACATGAGGCGAACGTTTGCGCATCTTTCGATAAGCGTTAGAAAGTTCGCCGATGAACTTGTCTTCATCGTGCTCTTTGGTGAAGTAGTAGGCGACGTATTGAAGTTTCTGCACGTCTTCCGGTTCATAGGGGACCCAGTCGCCATCTTTGTTCAGGAGACGAAGGGAGTCTTTTAGAACGCTGATTCCTGGGTCTGCGTAGTGGAAGTCTAGCCAGCCTTGCCGGATGAATTCAGCCTCTTTGGTCAGACGTTCTTGCTCGGCTTTGGCGAATTCCTGATCGTCAGGATGCAGGCTTTCGAGTGGGACTGCTCTCGGTCCGTAGGGCTGTAGCAATACTTTGCCGGAATCATCAGTGCCCAAGACGATGGCTTTCATCTTGGAACCTGATTTGCTGCGAAACTCATGCACAGACGGTTTCGGCTTTTCATCTCCGGAGCTGATGAGAATGGTGGCAAAGACGGTAATAACTGAGATCCAGCGAGCCTTCATGGGGAAGAGTCTACGTCGTTTCTTGCAGCAGACAAGCACACGAAGTAGGCTCAAAGCCATGTGCAGGTGCTTCTGTGTTTTCTTCTTTCTCCTCCTGGGGATTCCGGACACGAGGGCGGCCGACAATGGATTACCGGAAGCTTTGAATGACCGGCAGTGGGCGGCCTTAGAGAAGAGTGTGGATCGGGGGCTTCATTGGTTGGCCAAGCAGCAGAGGAATGACGGTAGTTTTGAGGGCGATGAGGTTGGGCAGCCGGCGATCACTTCATTTGCGGTCATGGCTTACCTCTCTCGAGGCCATCGGCCCGGCGTTGGGCCCTATGGCAAGGCTATCGAAAGCGGGATCGACTTTGTGTTAGCCACGCAGCGGGCGAATGGGCTCTTTACGTATGAGGATGCGGTCGGGCCTTACAAGAAGGGTAAGCCTTCGCATACCGCAACTTACAATCACGCGATTGCGGGTCTGATGTTAGGCGAGGTTTATGGGCTTTGTGACGGTGCCCGTTCGGCCCGGATTCGACAGGCGATTGAGCTAGGATTGAATCTTACTTGGAAGCTGCAGTTTGCGAGGAAAGACCGGGCCGAGGATCGTGGTGGTTGGCGTTATCTTTGCGATCGTGATGATGTGGACTCTGATCTTTCTGTGAGCGGTTGGCATCTCATGTTCCTTCGCTCGGCGAAGAACGCGGAGTTTGATGTGCCGCGAGAATTTATCGATGCGGCGACGGGTGACATCAAATGGTGCTACATTGCTCATCGCGATGGTATCTTCACCTATTCGCCAGGGGATCATAGAGATGCCAATGAGGCGATGACAGGGATTGGGGCGCTTTCGTTAGCTTTGGGTGGACTTTACAAGGATAGACGCGTGGTGGAGGCCGGAGACTGGTTGCTGGACCATCCATTGGATCACAACTTCTATCGTAGTACGGAACGCTACTATTATACAGCTTACTACTGCACCCAGGCGATGGTGCAGTTGGGTGGCAAGTATTGGAAGGCTTTCTATCCTGTGGTTGTGGCGGAAGTGCTGGATCATCAGGACAGCGATGGCAACTGGCGAATCCCTTCACGAGCCAAGGAGGATAAGCTCGGGGAAGTCTATTTTACATCGTTGGCGATCTTGACGCTGACACCGCCGTATCAGTTGCTACCAATCTATCAACGTTAACGGGTTATGAAGCTCGTTCTTGCTATTTTTGCCGTGGTGGTCCTCGCGATAGGGACCTTGAGTTGGGTGTTTCAGAGTGGTCTTACCAGGTTTGATCAGGAGATTGTTCGCCAGCAAGAGTATGCTGGGCTGAACAAGCCGATCAATGAAGAGCGGCGCGATGTCGATAGGTTTCAGCGGACGGCGAAACCACGAGTAGTGCGCTCCCTTACCCAAATGGCGACGCGTGAGGTTTTGCCACCGATCGAAGTCGACCTTCCAGAGTCGGCTGTTGTCGTGGAGCCTAGCGATGCTCACGCCGATGGAAGGCTCAAACTAATGACCGATATGCCAGAGGCCATGTTCGAGGGTACGAAGGTGCCTCTTAAGTTGCCGAATCTTGAACCGCTTGAAATGAAACAGAAGCTACTCGTAGTGCCGTCTGACCTAACTAATCTAGCGATAGATAAGTCGGTAACTGCTAGTGACGCCCTTCCAGTGATTGGCGACCTTGAGTATGTTACTGATGGTGACAAGGATGCCGCCGACGGGAGCTATATCGAGCTCGGGCCTCAGATCCAGTGGGTGCAGATTGACCTTGAGAAGCCTCGAGAGTTGCATGCGGTGTGGGTCTGGCATTTCCACAGAAACCCTCGAGCCTATATAGATGTGGTGGTGCAGGTTTCCAATGATGAGACGTTTACTTCTGACCAGACGGTCACGATTTACAATGCTGATCACGACAACTCATTGGGATTGGGGAAGGGTAGGGACAAAGCCTACGTGGAGACGAACAGAGGGCGTGTGATGGCCGCAGGGCCAACGGTGGCTCGGTATGTGCGGCTCTACAGCAATGGAAATTCATCCAATGAGATGAACCACTACATCGAGGTTGAGGTTTGGGGGCGATCCGCCAGGCACTAGAGGATCACGAACGGCAGCATGTAAGCATCTGTAGAATTAAAACACACTCCGAGGGCGTTGCCATGAGATGTCGGGATGTCCCGATTGTTTATGCTTGAGAATGGGGAATCGAAGCGCACCCCCGTTAGGATGACGCATTCTGGTCTTTCTGGCGAGCTTGTCTAGCTTGCAATGGCTACGGAAAATATTGACAAGAGTCTTCAGCCTCTTTACGGAGGCGGGATGCTTGCAGTGCAAGATCGAAAGGAGGAGTTGGCTTACCTAGAATACCGTCTCAAGACGCAGGCTCTACGAGAGAACCGTGCAACGGATGAACTTATTCGTGAAGCTTTGGCCGCGTATCTGGACAATCCGAGTTCAGCTTCGGCAGCGAAAGCGTCCTTTCGCCGTTTGATCAGCAATCCGCCGTTGAGTAACTCCATCGCTGAGGTTGCAGCTTGTTTGAGTGAGGAATACTATGCGCGGCGTGTGATCCAGTTCTAAGACCTCGCTTGCCTTCTATTTATTCAAATTCCTGTGAGTATACGCTGCTCTATCCACCGTTCCACCTTCCCATCATTGCTCCTACTCTTCCTGGTGCTCGGTGGCCTTCTGTTAGGCGAGGCGTCTGCTTTCAGAGTGGTGATCGATCCTGGGCATGGCGGTCATGATAGCGGCGCGCAGAATGGCTCTGTATTGGAGGAGCATCTGGCCCTGGATGTCTCGCGGCGCCTTGCTCGATATCTAAATCGACGCGGTATCAAGACGACGTATACCCGAGAAACCGGCTTCGTTTCCCTGAACGGTCGGGTTGCTATCGCCAATCGATACAGGGACGCCATCTTCGTCAGCATCCATTTCAACTCGGCTTCGAATCGGGGAGCGACTGGGATTGAGACTTTCTATTACACACCTCAGAGCGAACTCCTGGCGCATCTCGTGCAAACGAACGTCATTCACAAGACGCGGCGGGTAAATCGTGGGGTGAAACATCGTGGCTTCCGGGTCATTCGCGGTCCCCGCGGCCCGTCGATTCTCGTGGAAGGCGGTTTCTTGTCGAATAGCCGGGAGTGCCGTCGCTGCATTGACAAGGTCCACCGGCAGAAGTTGGCGGAGGCCATTGGGCATGCAATCGTCCGTTTCCGTAAGGTACGCTAGCGCTTCGGGAAGACCGGAACCTACCAGTCAACCGCACTGCAACGCGGCGATCGACTTGCGTTTCTGTGAAATGAGCTTCACACTGGCTCGATGAAGCAGAACGCCTACGTCATGATTGGTATGGCAGCGCTCCCTTGGTTTTTTGTGAGCTGCAGCTCCACCGATGTGATCCAAGATCGCCCGATTCAATACCTTGAAGGCATTGCTCCTGCAATGGGCAACCAACCATATAATCCGATCGAAGCGGAGGCTTATTGGGATGGTGATGGAGTGGAGGGTTCTCCCAAGATCGTCATCGATTTGAGTGATCAGAAGGCTTATTTTTACAAGTCCGAGGTGCTCGTTGGCGTCACTCCAATCTCAACTGGGGATGCGACCCACAAAACGCCCACAGGAAATTTCAAGGTGACTGAGAAAGACATCGATCACCGTTCGAGCCGATATGGGGATTACGTGGACGATTATGGTAATGTGGTCGTGAAGGATGTTGATAACCAGAAAGACAAGCGGCCTTCAGGAACGAAGTATCTTGGAGCAGACATGGGCTACTTCCTCCGATTCAACCGAGCTATCGGCATGCATCGTGGCTTTTTGCCTGGTTATCCTGCTTCGCATGGCTGTGTGCGGCAGCCGGAGCACATGGCAAAAAAATACTTCGAGAACTCGAAGCTTGGCACTCCGGTCATCGTGGTCCCTTAAGTAGCGGCGGCTGGTGAAGCTTCGGGATCTGATTACTGACGAAGAGCGCTGGGAGATCGAACCGAGCGACTTACGTGCTCTCTTGGATCACCGTGATGAGGCACCGTTCCTTCTCATTGATTGTCGCGAGTCGGATGAGCACGCTGATTGGCGGATAGGCGGTGACATTTTGATGCCACTGTCAAACTTTCCCTCTGAGGTGGCTACCCATTTGGACAATGAGACGCTTCCGCTTATCGTCTATTGCCACCACGGCATACGGTCTCTCCAGGCCACCCAGTATTTACGGGTGCAGGGACACGCTAAGACTTTCTCCCTGCGAGGCGGAATCGATGCCTGGGATCGGAACACGCAGAGGTAACGGAGAGCGGGCCTATTGGATTTTCTCGAGTTGGGCTAAGGCATTCTCCGAAGCTGCGCTGGTGAAATAAGGACGAGAGATCTCGTCTGTTGGCCGATGGTCGGAAGGATCAGTGGGGTGGGGTCGTCATAAGCCGGATTCTGTCGACTGGCCTCTATTTCTAGAGGTCAGCGTGCGATCATTTGTCTTCTCGCTCAAGAGCGAGACCTCACCGAGGTGAGGTGCGACTAATACCCGAAGATACCATCGGCACGAGGCCGACTGCGGAGCGGGCGACTCCTTCCTTCTGTTCTGTCTTGCACCTCATGGGGTTTGTCATGCCTCGTTCCTTACGGTCGGAGCGGTGAGCTCTTACCTCGCCATTTCACCCTTACCACACCCGAAGGTGTGGCGGTATTTTTTCTGCGACACTGTCCGTCACCGGAGCCTTTCGTTACCGGTGCCCATGCTTTCACATGGCATGAAGCCCTGTGGTGTCCGGACTTTCCTCCCCTTGGCACGTTGTACCAGGAGCGATCGCTCAGACCCCACCCCGGTTGAAGGATGCGCGCAAAGGGCCTTCTTGCAAGAAGTCGACGCTCTAAAACGAAATCAGCCCCAGGAATCGCAGCCTGGGGCTGATTTTCCCCCACAAATATTACATTTGGCTCCGGTTGTCGTAGTGATTGAGCACGGTTCGTGCAACCAAATATAAATAGGACTCGCTGAAAGTTGGCGTGCCTTAGTTTTAAATGCTCACTCCAAACGCAGGTAGGCTTTCAGCCTTTTTCGGCGGTATGGATTCTTCAAGTCGGCCTGGCTTGCGTGCCATTTGCTAGCATTGTCGTCCGCAGGAGCCTGGATCGACAAAGAATTTGGGAATGGTGAGGTTTCTTGAATCGTCAGGATCGGTGGTCGAGTACAGCTCTTTGAGGTCGCTGCACTCATTGCTTGGATTGTCGATTTTGAACCAGGCAGGCTAGTCGCCGTCTGTGTCTTTCAGTCAGCCGGTATCCTCCGCAAGGATATCCAAGAGAGAAGAGGCGCTGTCCATACGTTGATCGCTGAGAACAGAACGAGGAGCCGGAGTCTGAACGGCGTGAGATTCGGGTTTTATGAAGGGAAACACCTGCAGGGTCGCCTTGGAAAGCTTTGAACTTCGTGTCTTCGCGGCTTTACACGGTCAGAAAGATTGGCCGAACATGTCACCATGAAAGCGAAAGTTTGGAGAGTTGCTGGGATCAACTTCGACCACTTCCACATGGGCGATCTTCTCCGTGAGGTGTTCGATCATCCGATGGCTGAAATTGTGGGCATCTCTGATGATCAGCCGGAGCGCATGGAGGACGCCCAGAAGAATTTTAGTTTGGATACTAGCAAAGTTTTCACAGATTACCGGGCCTGCCTCGAGAATACGAAGCCAGATTTGGTCGTTCTTTGTCCCTCAACGAAAGGCCATGTGGAGTGGGTTGAGAAAGTAGCTCCCTATGGTGTCGAGATCTTGTTGGAGAAGCCATTCGCTGCATCTTTGTCAGATGCTGATCGTATGATCGCGGCGACCCAAGATTCTGGATCCTCGCTTGCGATCAACTGGCCTTTGCGATGGTATTCGAGTCATGTTACGGCTTACCGTTTGGTAAGTGAGGGGCGTCTTGGAGAGGTGCGCGAGGTTCACTTCTACGATGGAAATCGTGGCCCCTTGTGGCATGGAGCCGATAAGATCGAGCTGGAACCCACGGCCGAGAGGAAAGCTGCTAGTTGGTTTTACAAGAGCGCTGAAGGGGGAGGGTCTTTGTTAGATTATCTAGGTTATGGAACGACGTTGGGTACCTGGTATCATGGGGGTGAGAAGCCAACTGAGGTGATGGCAATGATAGATACCCCAGAAGGGCTCGAGGTGGACGAACACAGTATCACTGTGGCCCGCTACAAAGCAGGACTGTCGAAGTTTGAAACGCGATGGGGCACGTTTACTGATCCTTGGACCCATCAGCCGCAGCCAAAGTGTGGATTTGTCATCAAGGGGAGTGCGGGAACATTGAGTAGCTACGACTGCGAGTCAGTGGTGACGTTGCAGAATGCCAGGCACCCAGAGGGGCAAACGATTCCGGTAGATGTATTGGAGGGCCCTGATAAAGGTCCTATCGCTTATGTTCTGGATTGTCTCCAGCGCAACGTGCCTGTGGAAGGTCCGCTCTCGATCGAAGTTAGCCGGATTGGCCAACAGATCGTCGATACAGCCTATCAGAGTGCGATTGAGAAGCGTGCCCTTCCCCTTCTTGGCTAGTTGAGCGCCGAAGGTTCTTCAGGAACGAGCGCTTTGACGTAGTCGAAGAGTTTCTTGAACTCAGGATCACTATGGAGATCTTTCTCCGAATCCTTCCTGAGCTGAGCTTTCCGCTCAAGGCCATCGTGCAGTTTCTTGTGAATCTTGGCGAGCTCATCTTCAGTATATTTCTCAGTCTGCAAATCCATGATCTTGAGCCCGTGAAGTAACTCTGCCCATTCTTCGTCCTGGATCAGCAGAAAATTAGAGTGGGCCTTCATGTCACTTCGGAGATCGTTGTTCACACTCGCTTCTCGCGTCGGTTTGGGGGTGGTGCTGCTGGAGGGTGCAACTGGCTTGATGGAAATGGACTCCAAATCGGATGATGCCAGACTATCCTTCTTTGCCGGAATGGTTAGGGGCTCGAATGGGCCGGGCTCAAGGGGCGGTCTTATATTGACCACGGTGGGAGAGGTATCGTCATTTAAAGCGCCCATCAAATAATGGTCCGAACGACTAAAGAACGTGCGGTAGGCAAGGAACAGACCGAGAGCGACAACGGCTGCGAGAATGGCTAGAGCTACCCAAGCTCCGGGAAGTGGCTCATACTGGGGTGCGGGTGCTTTCTTGCGAACATCCGGGGGTTTGTTCGGCGCGATGGGCTTCGACGTGACAATAGGTTGTTGGGCTGTTGCCCTGGCAATAAGCCCTTGGGATGATGTTTGTTCCTTGGGCTTGGTAGTCTCAGAAATGGCGTTCTGTGGCTTGGCCGGGGCTTTCTCTTGGCTTGCGGAAGCTGGTGTATTTGGAATTGCGGGAGGTTCTGCCGCTTTAGGGTTCTTGAAAGTCACGACTTTCGAGTCGCTACGTTCGGGTATTGGTTTCGTGTGGGGCCTCGAGGTCGTGCTACCTTCAAGTGTCTGGCGCGCTGTCTTGTTAGTATAGGGTGCGGGCTTCTTGGTCGACTCGTTAGCCGGGGCCGACGATTCAGGATGAGATTCTGGTTTCGTTGCTAGCTTCTCTTTGGCTTTGCGGCTGAGTCTGAATAAGCGTTGTTTGCTCGCAACGCGTTGTGTTCCTGTGAGATCTGGGGCGCCATCGGAAGCTGAAGAATCCTTTTTGGACTCTAGCTGACGAACTGTGAAACGCTGGGTCTTCTTGAGAAACTCGTGTTGCTCTTTCTCAAGGTTCTTGCGGGCTTTTTGAATCTTCTCCCACTCACCATCAATCTTCGATTTCTCAACGCGGAGACGGTCTAGTTCGTCTGCATTGGGGAGTGCTTGGCTACTTGTTAGTTCGAGGACACGATTGCGTTCCTCCTGAAGTTCGCTCTCTAGCGTTTTTAGTTGGTCAGTGAGGGCGAGTTCTTTCTGAACTCTCTTGGTCAGTTCTACACTGAGTCGCTGGGTATGAATCTTGGCTTTATCAAGTTCAGGATCACGTGTTGACGAGATGGTTGTTCCTGTTTGGGACGCTGTGTTCTCGGACTTGCCGAAAGGTATAAACGATGGCGGCGCTGGCTCGGTCGTAGATTCTGGAGTTTTGGGGGCGGGTGAAGAGAGTTCTGCTCTGCGTGTCTCTGCGGGTTTAAAACGAATGAATCGCTGCAAGGCACGATCCCACTCCATCAACGACTTGGGACGGTTGCGAGGGTCAGCATCGAGGACTTGTCGCAGGAGTGTGACCGGTGCGGATTCTGGAAGCATCGCCAAGTCGGGAAGTCTCTTCAGCTTGAGTTCCAAGAGGTCTTCAACTGGGAGGCCAGTTAGGTATGGTGGCTTCCCCGTGAGCATGTAGTAGAGCGTCGCCCCAATTGAATAGAGGGATGCCTGTGCGGTGTCTTGGTGCCCAGCCAGAATCTCTGGGGCAAGGAATTCGGGTTGCTCCTCTTCCTCACTTGGAGCTACTAGATTCTGTGCGAGCAGGTGAATTTGAGCGGCTTCCCCGTCTCCAGTCACCATCAGGCCGCGAGGCCACACTCGACTGAGCAGACCGGGTTTGGTTCTCACAGCGAGAAGGGCTTCGGAGATTTGCAGATGCAACTTCAGAGCATAGGGGACCTCGAAGGGGCCGGAAGCTTCGATCGATTCCTCCACAGTGTGCCCACCTGGATCTTCCAAGACATAAAAGAACTGGTCTGCATGCTGGCCAGTGTCGATAATTCGCGTGATGCTAGGGTGATCCAGCTCGATCAGGAGCTTGGCATGATCGACGAATTCCTGTTGGACAGAATCGTCTGCGAGCAAGCGTTCACTAAAGATTCGCACAATGACGTGCTGATTAGATCGCGTGTCGCGGGCCCGATGGGTAGTACCAGTGCCGTCTGAAGAGAGGGTTACCAACTTTCCCGCAGCGCTAGTCTCAAGCGCATAGCTGTCGAAATGTGGGGAAAGTTTCTGCGGCATCATAGCAAGTCTGCTAATGTATCTGCGTTTTGAGAGTTATAATTAATAATGATTTAGAGTCAAGGTATTCTCGTGATTCTTATGATATTTATTTCATCCATGTAGAGCATGGTATTCTTGTGGTTTCAAATCTAGCTTATAAACTATCATCTAGGCAAATGATACGCTGGGCAATGGAGAGTCCTCACGTGATGGCGGCACGTTCAACTGTTCTTTCGTGAGATTAATTCTACATTATGCTTAAACTTTATTGCTGTCGTGGCCGCGAGGCTCTTCGCTGAAAGGTCACCCAAACCGCACCTACGTTATTATGAGAGATTCTTCAGACACAGATCTTGCTGCCACGGCAGAATGGGGAGCCTCCGACGCGTTGCTACTTGAAGGCCTGAGTGGTCTCGACCAGCGATTTGCGAAACTCGAGGCATCTCAGATTGAGAAGTCTATTGCCCGAGAACTCGATGAACCTCATGAGGGTCGGGTTCCTGTTGCAGGGATGACGGGCTTTCGCAGCGCGCGCGAGTTGCGCGCTGCCCAAGAGCGGGTTGCCGCCTTGGAGCGTTCCGCTGTTCGGCGTCGCGATGGCGTGACCCAGGCTCTTGGCCTGAGCGAAGCACCAATATCGATGCAGCCCGAACATCAGCCCACGCGGGCACCACGGATGAACCAAGAACCGGCGGCAGCAACGTCAACGAATGGCGGCGTTGGTTCCGAGCGAACGTCACTGAGAGAGTTCTCGAAGACTCCTGCTGTAGTGGCACCGCCGGTGAGCGAAGTAAAGCTTGCTCTGGATCAAGAGGTTCCCACCCAAGACGTCCCACAGCAACCGGTGGTCTCTCGCAGATCGAATGCCGCCTCAAAGCGTGAGCGGGTGACGTTGGAGCCTCGACCGGTGCGGGATTTGGGCTCAAAGCCTGAGGTAGAGGCCGCGGAGGTAGAGGGACGTCACCTTAAGCCTCAGATGGAGCCTATTGTTAGGAGACGCAGGACATCGTCCTCGTTCCTGCCGTCCGTGTTGACATCTTTCCTGCTGACAACCTTGGTTTGGGGCACTGTTTTGTTCACGGCCTGGAAGTTTGTGGGCGAGGAATGGTTTGCCAACCGCGTGCAGGAAGCGGCCTCGCGTGAAGGCACCGCGGGTAGCCAACTGCAGTTGAGCCTACAGACACTTCGTCAGGATGTGCGCAGTCTTGAGGACACCCTCACTCATTTCCGTACTGGTCATCAGAGATTCGTGCGCATGAATGCGTTAGAGGCCTCGCTTTATGCTCACAATTCACGACAGAAGTATGACGAGTTGAAGGGGATTGGGGAGCAGTTGGAAACGGGTAGTCCCGAGGAAGAGTTTTATAGGAGAACTAAAGTTCGAATCGAGCAGGCTTACATCAAGAGGATCGCACAATATCCTGGCCTGAATACGGCGAAGTACTTTCCTGAGTTGGGACAGCGCTCGGACAAGCGTGTTGACAAGGAAGCGCTCACGCGGTTCATCAATGACCAATCGCATCCCGGCTGGGACCGTGCTCGAGCCGCCTACTTGCTGCGCAGGTATGAAGACTCCGATTCCACTGTAGTGGAGCAGCTCCGTCAGACTGTTCGAGATGATGAGGATCTCCAAGTGTACTTTGCGGCTTGGGATTCTCTTGTAGAGATAACAGGCTACGAGCCAGGGGCAAAGGGGGATTCCCCAGCGGACTTTGATCTCTGGTGGAGCCGACGCAGTTAGGCGATTCTCATGGGTGAGCCACTCCTCTGGCAGCAGATCTTCACGGTCTGTCTGGTAGTCGCTGTCTTTGTCGCCTTCGTTACTGAGGTGCGGTCGGCAGATCTTGTTGCCATGACGGCCTTTGTAGGGCTGATTCTGACAGGGATTCTCTCGGAGTCTCATGTGGCTGCGGTCTTTGGGACAGGGGCCCCGATCGTCATTGCCTGTATGTTCATTCTTAGTGCCGCGCTTGAGCGGACGGGAGTGATCGATTCGTTGGGCAAGTGGTTTGAGATGGCAGCTGGAAAGAGTGAATTAAGGATGTTGATAGTGTTGATGTTGCTCGTAGCTGGCTTGTCAGGATTTGTCAACAATACGCCTGTGGTTGTTGTCTTTCTGCCTGTCGTTCTGAGTTTATGTCGCAAGAGAGATTATAAGGCCTCACGCTTTCTTATTCCACTCTCCTATGCTGCGATTGCAGGAGGTACCATGACCATTATCGGCACCTCCACAAATATTCTCGCTTCAGGTATCGCCCATGAAATGGTTCCTCAAATGACGCCGATCGGCATGTTTGAGATTTTCAAGCTTGGCATCGTCTTCGTTGTGATCGTGATCGTTTACATGATGTTCGTAGGGCGCAAGCTCCTGCCTGACCGGACAACGCTATCTACTCTATTCGAAGCAGAGGAGGGTCGTGAATTTCTAACGCAAGCACATATCGGGAAAGGCTCGCCGCTCATCGGGAAACAGTTCACGGAAACGCCGCTCGCTAAGATGCCTTCCGTTCGTGTGATCGAAGTCTTGCGGCTTGGACGCACGGTGAGGTCGAAGCTCCCCATGGTGTGTTTTGAAGAAGGGGACCAGCTTTTGTTCAAGAGTCATGTCGCAGGGGTCATGGATGTGAGCCAAACGCATGGCCTCGCCCTCGGGACTCAGGCAGAGCTCGGACTCGACTCTGTCCTCACTGAGTCTGCGATTCTGATGGAAGGTATCCTGGGGCCGAATTCCAACCTCATAGGGAAGAGCCTAAAGGAGCTGAACTTTCGCCAGCGATTCGGAGTGCTCATTCTTGCGGTCCATCGCAAAGGTGAGAACCTCCGCGAGCGCTTCGAAGAGGTGAAACTCGCCTTCGGAGACACGCTTCTTGTCGAAGGTCCGGTCGATAAAATGAACGCGTTATTCGCCGAGAAAGACTTTGTGAATCTCAGCCGACCTAAGCAACGAGGATTTCGCCGGTCGAAAGCTCCGTTGGCCATTGCAGCACTTCTCCTCTTTCTCCTTCTCGGCTCACTGTCGCCGATCCCCATCGTTGGCGTGGCACTTGCTGCAGTCCTCTTGGTGCTGCTGACGGGGTGCCTGGAAGCTACCGATGCCTATCGAGCGGTAGAGTGGAAGGTGGTCTTCATGATCTTTGGGATGCTTGGGCTCGGTCTTGGGCTGCAGCAGACCCAAGTTGTCAGCCTTATCGCGAAGACCATGGTGGGCCAGCTGGAAAGTTTAGGGCCTTACGCGGTGCTGGCCATTGTCTATTTGGCAGCTGCGGTGCTGACAGAAATCATCAGTAACAACGCCGTGGCGGCGCTGCTGACGCCGGTGGCGATTGGAATCGCCCAGGCGCTTGGGCTAGATCCGCGGCCCTTCGTCATCGCGGTCATGTTCGGCTCTAGCGCCAGTTTCGCGACCCCGATTGGTTATCAAACGAACACCTATGTCTATGGAGCAGCGGGGTATCGATTTGGAGACTTCGGACGTGTTGGAATTCCGCTGACCGTAGTTTTATGGATCGTGGCCATTGTCCTGATACCTGTATACTGGCCTTTTGTATCTATGGAAATTTGAGGATTGTAAATCATTTCTGCTTGATGGATCCGGCCTTTGCCCCTACTAATCCGCGCCGATCCTCGTGGGACATGGAGTTATCCAACGAGTGATCTCAACCCCAATCCAAGCTGTCCTCAAAGATGCCTAAGGTCACCCCCAAGAAGAAAGCCAAGACATCTCCATCCCGGAAAGCGCCCGAGAAGAAGGCAGCTGCGCCCAAGAAGAAGGCAGTTGCGCCCAAGAAGAAGGCAGCAGCACCGAAGAAAAAGGCAGCTGCGCCGAAGAAGAAGGCAGTTGCGCCGAAGAAGAAGGCAGTTGCGCCGAAGAAAAAGGCAGCAGCGCCGAAAAAGAAGGCAGCAGCACCGAAGAAGAAGGCAGCAGCACCGAAAAAGAAGGCAGCAGCACCGAAGAAGAAGGCAGCAGCACCGAAGAAGAAGGCAGTTGCGCCGAAGAAGAAGGCAGCAGCACCGAAGAAGAAGGCAGCC
>Ga0213868_10000367_pt1 | contig 42535 bp, 36 predicted proteins | sample PICome_9_FD_160087 | JGI IMG/M metagenome (GOLD analysis project Ga0213868, IMG submission 160087) | Coastal seawater microbial communities near Pivers Island, North Carolina, United States - PICO127 | ecosystem: Environmental > Aquatic > Marine > Coastal | place: USA: North Carolina...
TTAAATTCATTCATAAAAGGTTTTTAAGTGTTCTACTTTTGAAAGCCACATACATAAAAATAGAATCGATAATGATATTTTTTTAATTCAATAAATGATTGAAACTGATTTTTGATATTGGTGCTTAAGTATCATATTAAGGGTTTGTCTAAAGGTTTATTATGGTATTTTAATGGTGCTTGTCAAGATGGAAGAAAAGCTCAACAATTAGGTTACGATGCAACTGAATTAATCAGAATTCCTTGTGATAAAATACTATAAATCTTCGAGAGTAGGTAAATTTTTAATCAGAATAAAATCGACTTTCTGTATTTATTATTATTTTAGAAATCTAAATTGAAATTACAATGGACAACAAAAGACTTAAGCAAATTAGCAATCAATTATTTAAGGAACTTCAAAATTGGGATTTTGACAAAGCAATTAAATTTAGTACTGATGAGACCAATACAAGAAATTTTTTAATTGAACCCTTTTTTGAAATATTAAACTATAGTAAAATGGATGATTATCTGCACGAATATATCGCAGATACGGGTAAAAGTAGAGGCAAAAGAGTTGATATGGCTATTAGTTTTGGTAAGTCCGAACCTATAATATTTGTAGAGTGTAAAAAATCTGATGCATATCTAAATGAAAAGTTCTTTCGTCAATTAAACGAGTATTGTCTATATACAGAATCAGTTAAGATTGGAATTTTAACAAACGGTATAAATTATGACTTTTATTCAAGAAGTAGTCATAGTAATACTATACTAAATGAAACACCATTTTTCTCATTTAATCTCAAGGAATATACAGAATCAGACTTAGAAAAACTTGCATTATTTTACAGAAATACCTTCGATATAAAATCAGTTATAGAGTATTCTGAAGAGGTTATGTTCTTATCAAAATTTGATGATGCCTTTTTTGAAGCATTAGCGAATCCTGAATGGGATTTTTTGAAGATAATATATAATAATATGGGTGGTAAAAGATTAACTAATACTGTCTCAAGCCAATTATTTGAATTGATAAACTCTAACTCAATTCAATCGATACTCTCTCGAATGAGAGCTAAGGAAAGAAAAGATAGTGATTTAGGAATAATAACAACCTCTGACGAAATTAAGGCATTTAATATTATTAAAACTATGATAATAATGTCATCTAAAATTAAGGATACAGAAGCAGACAGAATTACCTATAGAGACTATAAAGGCTCATTCGCTATAATAGTTGATGGCTCAATAAGAAATAAAATTTGTTCAATTATGCTCGATAAAAATTTAATTGAAATTAATGGTCAAAATTATGAATTAAAGTCCGCATCAATATCTTCATTAAAAGACTACAAAAAAGAACTTGTCAATTCTGCTTTAAGTAATTTAAGCTAAGTAAATCTTAAAGAATGCAGAATAATGGAAATATTAGCTTTTTTAGGATTATGTCTAATATTTGGCTTAATCGTTAGAAAAAAAGGAGATAATACAATGGACACCTTATCTAAAGGGTGTGGCTGTTTTGGTACACCCTATATATAAGATACATATATGAAGTGTTCCGAGATTTGCGCATAAATTATAGTTATTTATATTTTGGGCGAACGATGTGAAAAGTCCTAACTAGAAGATTTCACAACGATAACCCAATTTTACATTACCTATGAATAACTATCTAAATCTATCCAATCTTCAGACGTATAAGACTCTACTTTACGCTCTAACTTTACCACATCAGCACAAGCACTTACTAAACTGCTTATTTGCTTATCTACTAAGTCCTCATTCCAATTATACGGTTCTACATTATCTAAGTAACTAAAGTCTATATCTGACATTTTATATGGTGTGCTACTCACTGGCATAGGTTTGCACATCTTTTGTGAGTTACTCTTGATTATATCATTAGCTATCCTTACTAATTCAAATCCACTTTCAATACAATACTCTGTTTTATTTATCACCTCTTCAATTATTATTACATTACTATTAATCATTCTTAAATACTTTCTTTCTTTTATTAATTCTCCTTTAGGGGTTAGTTTAAAGCTCTTTCTATTCCATCTACATCTTTCGTATAGTAGACTCCCCAAAGTCTTAATCTGAGCCTTATAGACCTCGTTAAGTATATCAAACCCTTCTAAGTTTACTTTGCCGCCTTCATCAATACCATCTATTAACTCAGATATTATTCTTAGAAACACATCATCATTAGATGTCTTATAGCTCTTAACTAACTTAGATAGGTTCTCAATTCTATCTCCTCTAAATTCCCTATCCATTAATAAGCTAAGGTGTATGTCATTCTCTAAGCAATCATTAACCCTATTGAATATCCTTTGTATTTCTGATGTCAGCCCTCTAAACTGTTTATCGCCTCCTGTAAACTCATCAAGCTCGAATCTTCTATCAAACTCTTTAGCTTTATCTATTAAATCATCATATAATAGACCAAACCCTTTTAGATTTTTAGCTATAGTTATATTACGCTCTCTCGATGCGTAGTTTTTCTCCTCTATATTATTGAATGGCTGTTTGTTTAATACATTAACCTTAACTCCATAATGCTCTATAACACCTCTGTAATACTCTTCGTTTAAGAATGCATACTGGTTGTATCTATTATCTAAAAAGTCTAATACCTCCTTAGACTCCTTGTTAAAACTTATAGGGTATTCTTTTAAGTCTCTATCCCCATAACCACCTAAAATGGTTAAGCTCATCTTATAACCACTATTAGCTCTAACTCTTGCTACAAGCTGTAACATATCGATAGCATTAGGCATAAAGTCTTTATTATTTGAAACAGCATAACAATCTATGTTTCTGTCTACATCTAAACTTAAACCTGCATCATAAATAGAGGTTACTAGCAGTAAATCAATGTCTCTAATTTTACCTTTCTTCAAGTCATTAGTTATAGCCTCATCTTGTGACGCATTTAATACTATGTCACTATCTGAGTAAAACTTAGCTATTCTTATTTTATCCTTAAACAGCTCATAGACTTCATCAATAGTCTTTATACTATTTATCCTAATCATTCTAATAGGTACTCTTTCTATTGGTATATTAAAATCTTTAGCATCTTGAATCTCATTAATAGCTTTTTCACATATACCTATAATAGCACTCTTGCTTCTGAATCCTTTTTCTCCACATATAGAAACCTCTCTTTTAAATGGTTCTTCTTTAGTAAACTCTATAATATGTAAACCTTCTATATTCTCTATTATCTCAGCAGTACCACTCATTAAAATTATTCTACAGCCTTTAGCCTCTATAATTGTCTGGAGACATTCTCTGAAAGATGCGTGACCACTAAGCAAGTGACCTTCATCTATAAAGACATCATCTACATTCTCTAAGTGAGCTAATGAATCATAAGTAGTTAATAACTCTTGATTGTGTTTGCTATACTCTAACCACTCCCAACCAAAACCACTTTTAGTATTATCGTCTTCTAAGTTTAATACAAGTGATTGTGTAGGGCACAGTAGTACCTTTTTGCGATGAGGTGCGTGATTAAAATAGTTCTTTATAGCAGTACTCTTGCCACTCTCTGTAGGTGCTTTAATTAAGCTCCAAGACTCTTTAGGTAGATTATCTATCCAGTCATTTAGCTCATCTTGATAGTCACTTATATACTTACCTTTACCTATCTCTATCTTCATATTAATAAAAAGCGAGAGCCTCTCCAAAACTGTAAGCACCAATTCCTACAATTCTAAAAAGACTCTCTTATTCTTTTTTGGTACTTTAATTGGTGACGTACCTTTTATTCAATTTTGTTCTATAAAAACTTTCGTTCCTATACTCATAATACTCTACTTTACATTTTTGTACCGCACAGCTTTTATATATTACTACACATAGTCTGTATATAAATAACAATTTTGTTTTATTTCATTTTATTTTGGAGAGCTACACACAAGGAAGAGGAGTTGTTTATTGCTGTGTATTTCATAGATATATAAAGTCTTTGCTAAGGTTCTTAACCATAGCTTTCTTTATCTATTCTCAAATAATTTTTAATTAACTTTATAAATAATATTTATAAGGCATACTAACACAAAATGACAAAAGCATTAATCTTAGGGGTTCTATCATTGATAATCTTATCCATAATAATCCTAAATGTTTACAAGCGTCGTAAAAATCAAAAATTAATTAAATCTGTAACTTCATTAAACAGGGGTACGAATTCAGAGCTAAATTTAATTCTTATGCTTTTGAAAAGTGGTATAAATTCTAAATCTATATTTCACGATTTAATAATAAAAAAAGAGAATAATAAGTTTTCACAAGTTGACATAGTCATAGCAACAACTCAGGGAATTATTGTAATAGAAGTTAAAGATTACAGTGGTTGGATATTTGGGAATGGTAATCAAACCAATTGGACTCAGGTTATGGCTTATGGTAAAAGAAAGTATCGTTTTTACAACCCAATAAAACAAGTTAAAAGTCAGATTTTAAGCTTAAAGAATAGTCTTAAACAGTTTGATAAAATACCATTCTTTTCAATAATTGTTTTTTTTGGAGATTGCAGTCTAAAAGAAATTAATTATGTGCCTGAAGGGACTTTCATTGTAAAACCGCATAGAATAATTGAAGCTATAAATTCTATAAAGGCTAATAATGAACAAGCTCCTTATGAAAATAAACAAGAAGTGATTGATACGCTAAAAGGAGCTGTTTTGAATGGAGCAAACAAAGATTATCATCAACAGCATATTGAAAATATCAGGAATATTGTTGGGAAACATAGAATACTAAATTAAGTGACTTTAACTAAACCATAGGCATATCCTCTTCCTTTAATTCAGCTATTTCTAAACCTCTTAAATAGGTTAGACTTACATTTATAGATGAATGCCCCATAGCTTTCTGTAGTTTGGTTATAGAGCCTGTTCTTTTAAATATTTCTACAGCTCCTGTGTGCCTAAAAGAGTAGAGTGTTTGGTCTTGTTCAAGCAGTTTTGAAACTCTCTTAAAACGTCCCCAAAGTGTTTTAAAATAGTCTTTATTAGGTGGGGTAGTAGTGTTAGTAAATATATTATGATGAGGTTCTCCTTTAGTCAATAGTACTGACACATATTTTGGTATTGGTACAATTCTATTTCTCCCACTTTTATTCCTATTTCCACTCAGATTAATTTGTGTTAGGTCACTATTAAAGTCAGACCAAGTTAATTCTCTAATCTCTCTATGTGGTCTCAGTAGACATCCATATGTCATTATGCAACAGATGTATAAGTTATGATTATAGTCTTTAACCTCATCAAGTATAGCACTTATATCTCTGTATGGTTTGTGTAGTTTAGCCTTACATCTCTTAGCTTTAATATCCTTCATTGGATTGCTATCCATACCTAAAGTTATAGCCTTATTAATGAGAACATTTAAACGGTTCTTATAGGTGTTATAAGAGCTCTCTGATGTGTATTCATTTAACGTCTGATATATGTGCTGAGGTTCTATATTAGAGTCCTGTATGCAATAAATGAGCTTCTTATATATAAAAAATAGTTGTTCCTTATACTTGTTTGTATGGTTCTGTTTTAGCTTTTCTTCTAATGCTATTTTAAGGTAATCCTTGTTAGTCATATTAACCTTAACCTTTGAGTCCAATGGTAGACCACTTAGTAGGTGCTTATAAACCTCAGCACATAGGAGCTTAGCTATCTCATATCTTTCATTTACAGGGTATGTATTAGGGTATAAGTTGGAGTTAATCTTAGAACCGTTGTATATTCTATATCTTTTCTCATTACTGTAGAAAACTACGTAGAATCTCTGCTTATTATCGGACTTAATTTTAGGGTACTTTACTGTTGCTTTTGACATACTTTTGACAGACTATTAATTATTAGTTTGTTAAGCATATGTTATTCAGTTAGTTGTCTGGATAGAGCACCTCCCTTCTAAGGAGGCGGTCATAGGTTCGAATCCTATCGGGCTCACAGAAACCTTTACTAGTAATAGTAAGGGTTTTTTGTTTTAAGTTATCCATTTAAGATGTTTCTATCTTAGATATATTAGGCCTTGAAACACACTAATATAATTTTGATATTATTTAAATCTGTAGTAAAGAACAAGTATATATCACCACCATCTTTAATTTTAAGTTTCTTACGAATTTCTCCAACGGATATTGGAAAGTTACGTGTCGTCACATTTGCTTTACTAATCTTTTCTTTTGCGAATATCTTTTTATTGAATGGTATAGATTTTTCTATTTTAAAGCGTCGTCCTGGAAAATCGATAAGCGAGTTAGACGTATATAAATGAGAGTGTTTATGAAGCTTTGGAATATTTAATTGAGAACTTATAGAATTAAAGGCACCAGCTTTTAATATGGCTGAATTTGGTTCATATATATAAGTCAGTGGTTCAGTATGTTTAGCTATTTCATCAGATTCACTTTCAATATTAAATTCAAATTCTTGTTTGCTTTGTTTTGTCAGATTTACCGTCTTAATTATAAATTCTGTTTTACAATCACGTTCTAAAACCCAAAGCAATTCTTTAACTTCGTTATCTAAAGCTATTACATGCAGTTCTTTAATTTGTTTTAAATCATTTAGAGTAGCTTTGATATCTAATAAAGGTGAAGTTTTAATCATCACATTATTAGCATACTTTAAGAATAAGCCTTGAAATGTTTTGATATTTGGTATACATTCAGACAATAAAAAGACTTTTTTCTTGGTGTCATCACGACGAGAAGGGTCTATATAAATCCAATCGAAAGGTCGATCGATGTGTTTTAAAGCTTCAATACCATTTTCATTAAGACACTCAATTGTATTGATATTTAAAGTTTTATAATTATGCTTTACAATTTCTGAAAGACTTTTGTTTATTTCGCAATGGATTACATTTTTTATTCGTTTTGAAAAATAATAAGCATCTACACCAAATCCACCAGTGAGGTCAATCAACGAATTTCCTGAAACTAAATTAGCTTTATAATTTGCTGTAACTTCAGAAGAGGTTTGTTCTATATTTAATTTATTCGGAAAGTAAATATTTTTTGAATTGAACCAAGTTGGTAATTTCTTTTTAGAGCGTTTTTTTGCTTCAATTTGCTTAATAATATCTTTAGCTTCAATTTCAGAAAAAGAAATACCATTTAAAAGTAGCTTAGAAATATCTTCATTAAGATTAGCATTAATAAAATCTTGAACTTCGGTATTTAGAATAGACAAATTCAAAATATATTACAAGCCTCGAGTTAGTTTTTTGACCACTTTATATTCTGACAAAAATTCCTTTAGAATAACTTTAATGGCTGTATAAGTTGGTACAGCGATAATCATGCCAACAATACCGAATAAGATGCCAGCTATGATTATAATTAAGAAAATTTCTAAAGGATGCGATTTAACACTTTTTGAAAATATAATAGGCTGACTGAAGAAATTATCTACTACCTGAGCTATTGCAAAACCTATCATTACATAAGAGGTTTTGGGTAAAATGACATCACTAAAACTTTCACCCAAATTACTAGACATACTTAATAAAATCATTAAAAAAGCACTAACTAAAGGTCCAACATATGGAATGAGATTTAATAAAGCACATAGAAATGCAATAACAATGGCATTGTCAATTCCAAAAATGAGTAATACAACCGTGTAGATTATAAATAGAATTAGAATTTGAAGTAGTAATCCACCAAAATATCGTGATAACAAGTCTTTTATTTTGTTAAAAGATCTTTTAGAACGCATCTCTTTGTCTTTAGGAACAAATGTTATGATGCCCTCTTCAAATAGTTTACTATCTTTTAGGAAGAAAAATGTAATAAACAGCACAGAAAACAAACCAATACTAAAACTACCTAGACCACTGACAACCTTATTTAAATAATCAGGAATCAGGGCAAAATCAATTTTAGATAACAACCCTGAGTCTTTAATAGATTGCTCTACATCTATATTATTAAATTCAAAATAGTTAATTATTTGGTTATATAAGTTCTGCACATTTTCTTCTAAATCAGTTGTGTTTAATAGGGCTAACTTTTGACCTTGTTCTGCAATTAAAGGAATAAAAAGACCAACTAAACCAATAAAAACACCAATGAATAATATCATAGTTACAACAACAGCAATAGTATTATTGAACTTTAATTTTCGTCTTAAAAATAATACTAAAGGTCGACCAATTAATGATATTATAGCTGCGACAATAATATAAACTATTACGGATTGTATTTTAAATAAAAAGTAAGACACCAGAGCTATTGCAAGCAATATTACGATGGCTCTTAATATTCCATTAGTTATGGTTTTTGAATTCATAAGTTTGTTTTAGTCAAAGATGCTGAAATAAATTAACCAAGGCAAATACCTCTTAATTTTGGAGTTGTTTTGTTAATTCGTAAAGTGTAATTGAAGTGGCTTGTACAACATTCATGCTGGTATTTTCGCCAAACATTTTAATATGAACTATTTCGTCTGCGAGTTTTAAAATGTCTTCAGAGACGCCTATATTTTCATTACCAATGATTAATGCTATTGGCTGATTGGTATTTAGTGTAAAATCATCCAAACTAGTACTGCTGTCAGTAATCTCTAGTGCGATAATAAAATAACGTTTTGCTTTTAAACTTGTAACAACTTGAAGGATATCAGACTCCACTTTATGCGAAACATACTTTTCAGTAGACCGAGAGGTTTTTTTCATGCGTTTGCTAAGCTGTAAATTTTCACCACAAAAAATAAGCTCTTCAACTCCTAAGGCATCCGAAATACGAAGCAAACTACCAATATTTGCCGCATTATTCACATTATCACAAATTAATGTAATAGGAAATTTTTGCTTTTTAAAAGTTGAATTATAGTGGTTGAGCTGCAACTTGATTTATGTTTTTATTTTAGCGATTAAAAGCAATCAATTCAATTATTGAAATGCTAATACATATTGAGGGTATTGTTAATCCCATGAATGCTATTAATAGTTTTTGACTAGTAGTTTTTTCAGGGTTGTTGAAGTCAAAATATGATTCCAAAAAAGAATATGGAAGCTCAATTGTTGATCTCATTAATCATTAATTTACAAAAACATATTTCATGATATTTGCACCCATTTTAAGTGCTTTTTGACGCACATCTTCTGGATCGTTATGGACTTCTTGATCTTCCCAACCATCACCTAAATCGCTTTCAAAGGTAAAAAGTAAAATAAGTCTGCTTTCATGAAAAATACCCATAGCTTTTGGCGCCTTGCCATCATGCTCGTGTATTTTAGGTAAACCATTTGGAAAATCATAGGCAGTCTTAAAAATAGGATGTGTTTTTGGAATTTCTATAAGTTCTTTATTTGGAAAAACTTTTTTCAACTCTTTTGTTACGTATGACTCCATCCCATAATTATCATCGATATGTAAAAAGCCACCAGAGATCAAATATTTTCTAAGGTTTTCGCTGTCATCATCACTAAAAAACACATTACCATGACCTGTCATGTGTAAAAATGGATATTGAAAAATATCAATGCTTCCGACATCAACAGTTTTGATGTTTTCTTTAATATTTGTATCAATATTGTCATTGCAAAATTTAACCAGATTTGGTAGCGCTGTTGGGTTGCCATACCAATCTCCACCACCATTATATTTTAAGATAGCTACACTTTGTGCACAAGTGACTGATGTGTATATAAATAAGAAAATAAAGGTGTGTAATTTCATTTTATTCATTTAAAATAGCTACCGAATGACATGCAGCAATTGCAGCAGTTTCGGTTCGTAATCTTGTGTTACCCAAAGTTACAGGAATAAAATTATGTTTTAAGCTAGTTTGAATTTCTTTAACAGAAAAATCACCCTCAGGTCCAATAAGTATAGTAATATCTGTTCTAGATTTTATTTGTGATTTTAGAGACTTACGTTCAGTTTCTTCGCAGTGCGCAATGAATCTCTGCCCTGTAAAATCTTGCTTTATAAAATCTTTAAATAAAGTTAATGGTTTTAATTCAGGTAATTGGTATTGTAAAGATTGTTTCATTGCAGATTGAATAATCTTCTCAAAGCGCTCTGTTTTTATAACTTTACGTTCGCTATGGTCACATATAATAGGTGTAATGACATCGACACCTATCTCAGTTGCTTTTTCTAAAAACCACTCAAAACGGTCATTAATTTTGGTGGGAGCAACTGCCAAATGTAATTTATAATTTCGCTTCTTAAATTCCTGTTTTGAAATAATTTTAGCAGAACAATACTTTTGTTCAACAGAAATTAATTCTGATGTAAATAACCAACCCTTGCCATTTGTAATGTGTACTATATCTCCAGATTTTTTTCTCAGAACTCTCACAATATGGCGACTTTCATCTTTATCAAAATTTAAGATGCTGTCAGATTCAGAAACATTTGGATTATAGAATAGCTGCATTATTTCTGCTCTATTTTTAAGATAGTAATCTCTTCGATTTGCTTACTATCTTGAGTTTTCATAATTATATAATATTTTTTTTGTCTATGCTCGTCAAATGAGAATACCTGCCCAACGCGTTTATCTGAAACTACTTTCTCAAAGCGATTAGAAAAAGTTCCTTTTTTAAGCCAACCTAAATCGCCTCCAGTTTTTGCTGTTGGATGTGCCGAGTAAACACGAGCTAAATTTTCGAATTTATGCTCTTTATTTTTAATGCCTTTAAGTATGAAAGACCGTAATGAATTAATCTCGCTAATTGAAGTTTTTTCATTATCAAAAAGCATGATACTAACTTTGTAATGGATGATCTGCTTTTTGTCTATAATTTTATAAATGGTTTTCCCTTTTTCTGTTTTTATAACTTTTTTTCCTCCTTTTGCTTTTTCAAAAAGTTCAGACGCTAATCTCGTTTTATGCTTCTCCTTGTTAAAAGTGATAATTTTTCCTTTAAAATTAGTCTTATGAGTTTTTATGAAGGCTTTTGCTTCGTCTATAGTCGTAATATTATCGACATATATTTCCATGTTATTCTGAGAAAAAGAGAGAAACGGTATAAATAAAAATAGCAGTTTATAATATTTCATCTTATTAAATCTTTAATCGAGCCGAAGCCATGACATTAAAATTAGAAAAATCGTTTTCCAAATATTTTAAATACCCAACAATAGCTATCATTGCTCCATTATCGGTAGTGTATTCAAACTTTGGAATATAGGTTGTCCAATCATGTTTTTTTTCTGCACTTTTAAGCGCAGTTCTGATACCAGAATTTGCCGAAACACCACCACCAATAGCTATATGTTTAATGCCTGTTTGTTTAACCGCAAGTTTTAGTTTGTCCATTAAAATCTCAATGATTGTATATTGTATAGATGCACAAATATCATTAAGGTTTTCTTTTACAAAATTTGGATTTACTTTTTCCTCACGTTGTATAAAATATAGAATTGCAGTTTTTAACCCTGAAAAACTAAAATCCAACCCGGCAACTTTTGGTTTTGTAAATTGGTATGCTTTTGGTTCTCCAGCTTGCGCTAGCTTGTCTATTTGTGATCCTGCAGGATATCCCAGTCCTAAAATTTTTCCACTTTTGTCATAGGCTTCACCAACAGCATCGTCAATAGTTTCACCAATAACTTCCATTTCAAAATAATTATTGACTTTAACGATTTGTGTGTGTCCTCCAGAAATAGTCATTGCTAAAAATGGGAATGGAGGTTTTTTGTGGCCACTTTCTTCAATAAAGTGTGCCAAAATATGCCCTTGCATATGGTTAACATCTATTAAAGGAATTTCTAATCCATAAGCTAATGACTTTGCAAACGAAGTACCTACTAAAAGTGAGCCCATTAATCCTGGACCACGAGTGAAGGCAATACCATTTAGTTGGGTTTTGGTAATATTAGCTTCTTTCAAAGCTTGATGAACAACTGGTACTATATTCGATTGATGCGCCCTTGAGGCTAATTCTGGTACAACACCACCATATTCTGCATGTATCTTTTGACTAGCTACAACATTACTTAGTATTTTGGCATTACAAAGTATAGCAGCAGAAGTATCATCGCAAGACGATTCGATTCCTAAGATGTATATATTTTCTTTGGTCATTAATTATGATTAGGCACAATAATTGTTAATTTTGAGACACGTAGTCTAAATCCTTAATTAAATCGTACAAACAATTGCAAATATAAAGGTTTTACGCACATCAATTAATACGTATAATTATCAAAAAGATCTTAAAAATAATTGGAAAAATTGCAGCAATCATAGCGCTGCTTTTTGTCATTTTGGTCTTAATACTCTCTATTCCTGCTGTACAGACTAAACTTGGCAAATACGCTACCAAGAAAATTAATGAAGACTATAAAACAAATATTAATATTAGCAAAGTTGGATTGCAGTTTAATGGTGATGTAGAACTTAAAGGAATTCTAATTAGAGATTATAAGTTAGATACTTTATTTGCTATCAAAGAATTGAATACATCCATAATAAGTATCAGAAATTTTTATAACGGAAAGTTAACTTTTGGTGATATAGATATTGAAGATTTAGTTTTTAATCTTAAAACTTACAAAGGAGCTACAGATACAAACTTAGATGTTTTTGTTGAACGATTTGAAGACGATAATCCGCGTCAAGGACCAAGTAATTTTTTATTATCATCTAGTGATATCTCTATTTATAATGGCGTTTTTCGTTTGATAGATGAGAATAAAAAAACACCTGAAATAATTGAATTTACAGAACTTAATGCAAATACAACTAATTTTTTAATCAATGGACCAGAAGTTAGAACTCGTATAAATACTTTTAGTTTTTTGGATGCACGAGGTGTCAGGATTGAAAACTTGATGGCTAATTTTGAGTACACACTTGCTCATATGACTTTTGAGCAATTAAATATTAAAACCAAAGCTTCAAACCTTATTGGTGACCTTCGTTTTGATTATGAACGTATAGACTTTAAACAGTTTACAGACAAGGTAAAAGTTTCAGCAAATTTTAAAAATTCTTATGTCCAACTTAGTGAGCTTAATGCTTTTTATGATGAGTTTGGAACAAACCAAAAAGCAAATCTTAATGTTGATTTATCAGGTACTTTAAATGATTTGTTTGCCGAAAACTTAATTATAAGCACGACTAGAAACACTAATATTATTGGCGATATAAAATTTAAAAACTTGTTTAATGGCGCAGATAATAATTTTATTATGGAAGGGCGTTATAAAAATTTATCTTCCAATTATAGGGACTTGACAGCCTTGCTTCCGAACGTATTAGGTAATTCGATTCCCTCAGTATTTACTAATGTTGGTAATTTTAGACTTAATGGCACATCAATAATAACTAATAGGAATATTGATGCAGATTTAAAAATTACAACTGATTTGGGTTATGTTCAATCTGACATAAAATTGACAAATATTGGAGATATAAATAATGCAAATTATGAAGGAAATATTGTCTTAGAAGATTTTGATATTGGTACAATTCTAAATGACCCACTTGTTGGAGAAACCTCATTAAATCTTGATTTAAAAGGAAAAAGTTTTGCTTTAGAAAATTTAGAAACTAATATAAAAGGAAATGTAACCTATTTAGAATATAATAGTTACAGATATAATGGCATTGCTGTCTCTGGAGATATAGGTAAGAATATATTTAATGGAAAATTAAATACCCAAGACCCTAATATTATTTTAGATTTTAATGGACTTGCAGATATGTCTCAAGAGATTAGAAAATTTGACTTTAATGCCAATGTTACATATGCTGATTTAAGAGCTTTGAATTTTGTAATAAGAGATAGCATTTCAGAATTTAGAGGTATAGTCGATATGGCAGTTACTGGCTCTTCCTATGATAACCTTCGAGGAAAAATTAATGTAAAAAACACTAGTTATAAAAATCAAGATGAGCGCTACGCTTTTAAAGATTTTGCGATAGTATCTAGTTTTGATAAAGCTGAAAGAACCATAGCCGTTAACTCACCTGATATTATTAACGGACAGGTAAAAGGCAAATTTAAAATCGAAGAGATTATAAAACTTGCTGAAAATTCTTTAGGAAGTATTTATACAAATTATCAACCTCACGAAATATCTGATGGGCAATATTTGAATTTTAACTTTAAGATTTATAATCAAATTGCAGCAGTATTTGATAAGAATCTTAATCTAGCTCAGAATACAAGAATTAAAGGCCGAATCGAAACTGATGAAAAAGGGTTTGAACTTGAATTTCTATCTCCTAAAATTTCTTTCAAAGATTATATAGCAACAAATGTAAATTTAGAGGTAGATAATAACAATCCTGTCTATAATACATATTTGGAGGTTCAAAAATTTGATTCGGATATTTATGATGTTTCTGATTTTAGCTTGATAAACGTTACCAAAAGAGATACACTCTTTATAAAATCAGAGTTTAAAGGTGGAGTTGATAATGCAGATGATTATAACATGAATTTATTCTACACCATCGCAGAAGAGAATAAATCTGTAATCGGTTTTAGAAAATCCGAATTAAAGTTTAAAGGTTTCGACTGGTTTGTGAATTATAATAAAGACAATCTCAATAAAATAACTTTTGATAGAAATTTTGATAATTTTATAATTGATGATATCAGAGTTAACCAAGGAGATGAAGAAATATTATTAGCTGGTGTTCTGAGAGATTCTACTTATAAAGATTTAAATCTAGATTTTAAAAACGTACAATTAGTTAAAATCACTCCTAGGATAGACAGTTTAGCTTTGGCTGGTAGAGTAAATGGTAATTTAGCTTTACTTCAAAATGATGGTGTTTATCTTCCTAAATCAGATATAGAGATAGAGCAATTTAACGTCAATCAATATAATCTTGGTAATCTAAAAAGTATAGTAAAAGGTGATAACTCTTTAACCAAGTATAATCTAGATGTAGAGTTACAAAATACAAGTATCAAGACATTAGATGCAAAAGGTTTTGTTGACTTTAACAAACAAAATCCAAATATTAATGTAGATGTTGTATTTGAGGACTTTCTCATTGACCCACTTAATCCTCTTGGAGAAGGTGTAATCAGCAATATTAGAGGTTTAATATCTGGTAATGCAAAAGTTAGTGGAAGTCTAAAAAAACCAAATATTAACGGTGAACTATTACTAGATAAAGCAGGTTTAGGAATTCCATATATTAATATTGATTATAGTTTTGATTTCGATTCTAAAGTGACACTAAAAAATCAGCAATTCATTTTTAATAATGTCGCGCTTACTGATTCTAAATACTTTTCTACAGCGTTTTTAAATGGTTATATAGAGCATAATAATTTTAGTGATTGGCAATTAGGGTTAGACTTAACTACTGATCGATTATTAGTCTTAGATACAAAAGAATCTGAAGATGAATTATACTACGGAACTGGATTTGTTTCTGGTGAAGCAGAGATAAAAGGCTATACAGATAATCTAACTATAGCAGTAGAAGGAAAAACAGAAGATGGTACTGTATTTAATATACCACTTAATGATGCTGAGAGTTTTGGTGACAACTCCTACATAAAGTTTTTGAGTCTTGATGACAAATTAAAACGTGCAAAAGGTGAAGTCGCATCTCAAACTGAAATAAAAGGTTTAAATCTTGAGTTTAATCTTGATGTTAAACCAAATGCATTAATCGAAATCGTTATAGATAAAGAATCTGGTAGTACAATAAAAGGTCGTGGAGAAGGTAACTTAGGTATTTTTATAAACACAAATGGCAAGTTCGAAATGTATGGTGATTTTGTTGTTTATGAAGGTGTTTATAATTTTAAATATCGTGGAATTGCCGAAAAGAAATTTACAGTAGAAGAAGGAGGAAATATAGTATGGTCAGGATCTCCACTAGGTGCTGCCATAAACCTCAAAGCATTATACAGTACAACAACAAATCCATCTGTTTTATTAGATGCACCAATAAATCGTTCAATTGATGTTAATTTAGAAATTAATCTTACTGGACCTTTAGAAAGGCCTATACCAGACTTTAGATTTAATTTTCCAAATGTAGGCTCAACAATCAAGTCAGAATTAGATTATCGTTTATCTTCAAAAGAAGATAGAGATAACCAAGCTTTATATTTATTAGCAACAGGAGGTTTTGCAAATGGTTTAGCTGACTTAAATATTTCAGGTACCATTTCAGAAAGACTAAACGGTATTATTGGTAGTATTTTTGGTGATGATAATGACAACTTCAAGATTGGTGTAGATTTGGATTTAGCACAGAACAATCCTGATTTCGAAACTCAGAGTAGAGTAGGACTTACACTGCAAACCAAGCTATCAGATAAGGTAATTATTAACGGAAAATTAGGTGTGCCTTTTGGTAATACAACTCAGACGACTATAGCTGGTGATGTACAAATAGATTGGCTTTTAAATGATGATGGTACACTTAAAGCCACTGTATTTAATAGAGAAAATACAATTCAAAATTTCGGAGATAGAGTTGGTTTTACACAAGGATTGGGTATTTCATACAATGTAGAATTCGATAACTTCAAAGAATTGCTTAAAAAGATTTTTATAAGCGAAAAAAGAAGAAAGAAAACAGAAGAAGAAAAAAACAAGGAAAATCCTGAAGAAGATTTAAATCCAGGATTCATAGCTATTAAGAAAAAGAATAATCAATAGCTTTACAATATCATATCTTCTATAATATCCCTAATTATTTATTAACTATAACGTTTGAGATGCTTTGGTCATCTTTTATTTTATGATTTTAGTCATAATATTATGTCTTTAGTTTCATAATTTTACTGAAACAAATACTATCGATGAAAAATCAAATTAAAAAAATTGCTGTAATGACGTCTGGTGGTGACTCTCCTGGAATGAATGCAGCTATTCGTTCTGTTGTAAGAGCATGTGCTTTTCATGATATAGAGTGTTATGGAATTTATCGAGGCTATGAAGGCATGATAGAAGGGGATTTCGTTAAGATGGATGCACGAAGCGTTAAAGGAATTATCAATAAAGGCGGTACTATTTTAAAATCAGCACGTTCAAAAGAGTTTAGAAAAAAAGAAGGTAGAATTAAAGCTCACGAGCAGTTGAAAAAAGCTGGTATAGATGCTTTTGTAGTTGTTGGTGGTGATGGAAGTTTTACTGGCGCAATGATTTTTAATCAAGAGTTTGGTTTTCCTGTAATGGGTATACCTGGCACTATAGATAATGATATTTTTGGCACTACCCATACTTTAGGCTATGATACAGCACTCAATACCGCAGTAGAGGCTATTGATAAGATTAGAGATACTGCAAGTTCGCATAACAGACTTTTCTTTATTGAAGTTATGGGTCGCGATGTTGGTCATATTGCGCTAAACGTTGGTGTTGGAGCAGGAGCTGAAGAAATTTTAATACCTGAAGAAGATTTAGGTTTAGATAGATTATTAGAGTCTTTACGAAGAAGTAAGCAGTCAGGTAAATCTTCCAGTATAGTTGTAGTTGCAGAAGGTGACCGTATTGGTAAAAATGTATTTGAACTTGCTGATTATGTTGAAGAGAATATGACTGAATATGAAGTCAGAGTATCAGTAGTGGGTCATATGCAACGTGGTGGCGCACCAAGTTGTTTTGATCGAGTTTTAGCGAGTAGAATGGGAGTAAAAGCAGTCGAAAGCTTAATTAAAGGTAAGAGTAATTACATGGTTGGCCTTAAAAATGATATAATGGATTTAACACCTTTTGACCAAGCCGTCAAAGGAAAATCAAAAATAAACATGGAGCTCATAAGAGTTTCAGATATAATGACAGTTTAATAATACAATAAAAACAAGATAAAAATGGCAAATTTAAAATTAGGAATTAACGGATTCGGCAGAATAGGAAGAATCGTTTTTCGAGCAACTGTAAAGCGTGATGATGTAGATGTTGTTGCAATTAACGATTTACTGGATGTTAATCACCTTGCATATTTATTAAAGTACGATTCAGTTCATGGACGTTTTGATGGAACTGTAGAAGTAAAAGACGGACATTTAGTTGTAGACGGAAAAACTATTAGAGTAACTGCAGAACGTGATCCTAAAAACTTAAAATGGGATGAAGTAGGAGCAACAGTTGTTGCCGAGTGTACAGGTATTTTTACAACTTTAGAGACTGCACAATACCATATTGATGGAGGTGCTAAAAAGGTTGCAATATCAGCACCTAGTAAAGATGCGCCAATGTTTGTTATGGGTGTTAATGATGATAAACTAAAAGCTAGTGACGTAATCGTTTCTAATGCATCATGTACTACTAACTGTTTAGCACCATTAGCTAAGATAATTGAAGATAATTTTGGTATAGAAGAAGCACTTATGACAACCATTCACGCAGCTACTTCTACACAGTTTACTGTAGACGCACCATCTCGTAAAAATTACAGACTTGGACGTAGTGCTATAAATAATATTATTCCTACATCGACAGGAGCAGCCAAAGCTGTTGGTAAAGTTATTTCAGAATTAGATGGTAAACTTACAGGTATGGCATTTAGAGTGCCAACTGTAGATGTTTCTGTAGTAGACTTAACGGTAAAAACTAAGAAAGCTACTTCTATTGAAGAAATAAAAGCAGCGATTAAGAAAGCATCAGAAGGTGATATGAAAGGTGTAATGGGTTACACAGAAGATGCTGTGGTTTCTCAAGATTTTGTTAGTGAAGTACAAACTAGTGTTTTTGATGCTGATGCTTCAATTGAGTTAAATCCAACATTCTTTAAATTAGTATCTTGGTATGATAATGAGTTTGGATACTCTAATAAACTAGTAGATCTAGCACAAAAGATTAATAAACTTTAATTTTATAAATTGAACATCAAAGATTCCGTTAAATTATATAGCTATAATTAGCGGAATCTTTTTTATTTTAAATAACGATTATGATTTTAATAACAGATGGTGGTTCTACCAAGTGTGATTGGATAGCTATTAATAAAAATGGCGAGCAAGCCGATGAAAAAATTAGAACCAAAGGCCTTAATCCAGCTATAATCGAAGAGACTAAACTCGAAAAAATTGTAAAAAAGAAAAAAGCGTTAAGAAAAATTGCACTAGAAGTCACCCATATTTTCTTTTACGGAGCAGGATGTGGTACTGATAAACCTAGACAATTACTAAAAGGCGTTTTAGAAATTAACTTTCCAAATGCATTGGTAGAAGTTAGAGAAGATACTTATGCAGCTGTTAGGTCATCTATAAATACTTTTGATGAAGCTGCCGTAGTTTGTATTTTAGGTACAGGCTCTAATTGCAGTTATTTTGATGGCAAAAAATTACATCAACGCGTCGATAGTTTAGGTTACACTCTTATGGACGATGCAAGTGGCAATTATTATGGCAAGCAACTAATCCGTGATTATTACTTTAATAAAATGCCTGATACTATTAGAGTTGCTTTTGAACATAAGTATAATTTAGAAGCGGACTTTATTAAATACAATTTGTATAAACAAGGAAATCCAAGTGCATATTTGGCAGACCATGCAGAGTTTATGTTTTTGAACAAAGATTCCGAATATATTGTTAATATTATAAAGCAAGGTATTAGAGTATTTTCTGAAAATATGATTCATCAATTCAAGGAGGAAATAAAAACTGTTCCAGTTCACTTTGCAGGTTCTATTGCATTTTTTGCACAAGACGAAATACATGAAGTGGCAAAAGAATATGGTTATACAGTTGGTAATTTTGTCAGACGACCAATAGATGGTTTGGTAGATTATCATGTAAAAAATCTTTAATCATTTATTTTATAACCTGTTAATAAATCTATTGTTTGTTGTTGTAAAACACATATTTTGGTTTTATCTTTGCCACATCTAACAAAGAAAAAAGCTTATGTTCGAATTTGATCAATATTTAGGGTTTTTAGCATTTTTAACTATTTTAACAATAGGGTTTTGGTTAATGATTTTTCTTTTGACCTTTGTAATTCCTTACTGGGTGTTTGGTTCTGCTATTGAGCGTTTTAAGGAAATCAGAGCAGAAAAGAAAGCTAATAGAGAAGTACACTAAATTATTTTAAATACAGAATAAAGCTCCATATCTGGGGCTTTTTTTATGCATAATATTTAGGTAAATTAGAGCATTAAAAAAATAGTTATGAAATCTATACTTCCAATTTTATTTTTATTTGTAATAACCATTAACGCACAACAAATTTTACCTGAACGTAAACGTGCAGAAGTTGTAGATAATATTTTAAAAGATAGGTTTGACAACTTACTTCCAAGCCTAATGGATAATACAGGTTTTGATATGTGGATTCTCATCTCCAGAGAATATAATGAAGACCCAGTTTTAAAAACGATGTTGCCTGCAACATGGCTTAATGCCAGACGTAGAACAATAATTATCTTTTATAGAAATAAAGAAGATAATACAATTGAAAAACTTGCAGTTGCGAGATATAACTTTGGGGATAATATTATTTCTGCATGGGATAAAGAAAAAGAACCTAACCAATGGAATCGCTTAATGCAATTGATTGAAGAAAGAAACCCTAAATCAATAGGGTTAAACTATTCTGATCATTTTAATATTTGTGACGGTATTGTAAAAACAGATTATGAAGCGTTTATGAATAATTTACCTTCTGATTATAAAAACAAAGTAAAATCTGCTGAAAAATTGTCTATTGGCTGGGTTGAAACTCGTACAGAATTAGAAATGATTATTTATAATCAACTTGTTGATATTACTCATGATATAATAGCCGAAGCCTTTTCAGAAAAAGTAATCACACCAGGAGTTACAACTACAACAGATGTCGAGTGGTGGATGAGAGATAAAGTAACAGCATTAGGATTAGAAACTTGGTTTCATCCCACAGTAGATGTGCAACGAACAACAGAAGAATTAGGTAATCATTTGTATGCTTTTTCAAATAGACCAGACGATATGGTTATTATACCAGGTGATTTATTACACTGTGATTTCGGTATTACTTATTTAAGACTAAATACAGATTGTCAAGAATTAGCTTATGTATTGAAACCAAATGAAAAAACACCTCCAAAATTTCTTCAAGATGCATTAAAAGATGGTAATCGCGTTCAAGATATATTTACCAATAATTTTGAAACTGGAAAAACAGGAAATCAAGTTTTAAAGGAGTCTCTGGAGCAAGGAAAAAGAGAAGATCTAAGACCAGCAATTTACACGCATCCATTAGGTGCATATGGACATTCTTCTGGAACCACACTGGGTATGTGGGATTCTCAAGTTGGCGTCCCAGCTACTGGAGATTATCCACTGCACGAAAATACAGTCTATGCCATTGAGTTAAATACCACGGTAAATATCCCTGAATGGAATAGGGATATTCGAATTATGTTAGAAGAAGCTGGGTTTTGGGGCACAAATGGCTTTAGGTATGTAAATGGAAGACAGACTAAATTATTGACGATTCCAAGAGTTAAAGACCATCAAGGAAATTAGATCATTTTAGAATATAAATGCTTGTATAGCATGTAAGAAGCTAAAAGTCAAAATACTGTAAAGACCTTCAAAATAAAACGCATATTTTAAACTTGTAAAACCCCTAAGTTAAAAGGTTTTTCAATAGGAGCATGGTTTGCTGCTTCAATACCAATACTTATCCAAGTTCTAGTGTCTAACGGGTCAATAACGCCATCTGTCCATATTCGTGCAGCTGCATAATATGGAGAAACTTGGTCATCGTAGCGCGATTTTATCTTATTAAAGAGCTCTTCTTCTTTTTCTTTGGTAATCGTTTCACCTTTCTTTTTAAGTGATGCTGTTTCTATTTGTAGTAGAACTTTAGCTGCAGACTTACCACTCATTACTGCAAGCTCCGCACTTGGCCATGCTACAATTAATCTAGGGTCGTAAGCTTTGCCACACATGGCATAATTACCAGCACCATAGCTGTTGCCGATAATAATTGTAAATTTAGGTACAACAGAATTACTTACAGCATTTACCATTTTAGCACCATCTTTAATAATCCCACTATGTTCGGATTTACTACCAACCATAAAACCAGTTACATCTTGGAGGAATACTAAGGGAATTTTCTTCTGATTACAATTTGCAATAAAACGTGTGGCTTTATCTGCGGAATCATTATAAATCACGCCACCAAATTGCATTTCGGCAGATTTTGTTTTAGAACCTTTTGTTTTTACCAATTGACGTTGGTTAGCAACAATACCAACTGCCCAACCATCTATTCGTGCATAACCTGTAATTATGGTTTGTCCATAACCAGCTTTATATTCTTCGAACTCTGAATTGTCAACTAAACGGCTAATGATAGCGTTCATATCATACTGTTCAGAGCGACTTTTAGGTAAAATACCGTAAATATCTTCTTGATTTTCTTTCGGTTTTGATGACTTAATCCTGTTATAACCAGCTTTATCAAAATCACCAATTTTATCTATTATATTTTTTATTTTATCTAAAGCGTCCTTATCATCTTTGGCTTTATAATCTGTTACTCCAGAAATTTCACAATGTGTAGTTGCTCCACCAAGTGTTTCGTTATCTATTGTTTCTCCAATAGCAGCTTTAACCAAATAACTACCTGCTAGAAAGATACTTCCAGTTTTATCAACTATAAGTGCTTCGTCACTCATTATAGGCAGGTAAGCGCCACCAGCAACACAGCTCCCCATAACAGCCGAAATTTGAGTAATACCCATACTGCTCATAACAGCATTATTTCTAAAGATGCGACCAAAATGTTCTTTGTCTGGAAAGATTTCATCCTGCATAGGTAAAAATACGCCAGCACTATCAACCAAATATATAATAGGTAATCGATTTTCTATAGCAATTTCTTGGGCCCGTAAATTCTTTTTCCCTGTAATAGGAAACCAAGCACCAGCTTTAACAGTAGCATCATTTGCTACGACGATACACTGTTTTCCTTTGACATAGCCAATTTTTACTACAACACCACCTGAAGGGCATCCTCCATATTGTTCATACATGCCTTCGCCTGCAAAAGCTCCTATTTCAATAGATTTAGCCTTTTTATCTAATAAATAATCAACACGCTCACGAGCTGTCATTTTCCCTTTATTATGATGCTTTTCTATACTTTTTTGACCACCACCAAGTTTTATTTTGACAATCCTTTTCTTAAGGTCAGAGATTAATAATTTATTGTGATCTTCGTTTTTATTAAACTTTATATTCATTTGAATTTTGTTATTGCCACGAATTTACGAAACTTAATCTTCATGTTTTTATAGAATCTCTAAATGATATGTTAAAAAACAGTTACATGGAAATATATTCCATGGAATATATTATATTTATATAAATCAAAAACATATAATTATGAAACAAATAATAGCATTTGCAGGTAGTAACAGTAAAACATCTATAAATAAACAATTAGCAACTTATGCAGCTTCTTTGGTTGAAGGTGCTGAAGTTAATGTATTGGACTTAAATGATTTTGAATTACCCTTGTATGGTATGGATTATGAATTGACAAATGGAATTCCAGATAATGCACATAAATTTTTAGACTTAATTAAATCTTCAGACGGAATCGTATTGTCATTAGCAGAACACAATGGAACTTACGCTACAGTATTTAAAAATTTATTTGATTGGATGTCTCGCATCGATGGTAAATTATGGAGTGATAAGCCAATGTTGTTGATGGCTACTTCGCCTGGTGCGAGGGGTGGTGCTACTGCTTTAGAAATTGCCAAAGAACGTTTCAGATTTATGGGTGGCAACATAGTAGGAAGCTTTAGTTTGCCTTCTTTTGGAGAAAATTTTGCTTACAGTAAAATTTCAAATCAAGAATTAAATAATCAATTACTAGAAGAGGTTAATCAATTAGCAGAAAGCATTTAGTCATGGGGGATTTAGCGAAGGATATCAATTCTAAATTTGAAAATAATAGAGTAAAAGCCTTATTAAATATAATTTATACGGCCAATTGGATAACGAGTTGCCAAAACGAATTTTTTAAAGAATATGGTATTTCGCCTCAACAATATAATATCTTAAGAATATTGCGAGGCGCTGGTATGCCTCTAAAAGTTCAAACTATAAAAGATAGAATGATTGAACGTTATCCTAATGCTACACGATTGATGGATAAATTATGTGCTAAAAATTATATAGAAAGACTACCATCAGAATTCGATAGACGTGTTGTTAAAATTACAATTACAAAATACGGCATAGACTTATTAGCTTCAATACCAAAGAGTTTAAATAGAGACTTATTAAAAAACTTAAATGAGGAAGAAGCAGAGCAATTAAGTAATCTGCTTGATAAAATGAGATAAAAATTAATCAAATAAATTTTTACTGAGAACATTAATTAAAAACTATGAAAAAAATACTACATAAATCAGATACTAGAGGACATGCCAATCATGGTTGGCTTGAGGCAAAACATTCATTTAGTTTTGCTAGTTATTATAACCCCGAGCGTATGAATTTTGGAGCTTTAAGAGTATTAAATGACGATATTGTTCAACCAAAAATGGGATTTGGTACACATCCTCATCAAAATATGGAAATTATTACCATTCCGTTAAAAGGTGCTTTATCACATAAAGATAGCATGGGCAATAAACGTACTATTGAGGATAATGAAATACAGGTAATGAGTGCAGGAACTGGTGTAACACACTCTGAGTTTAATGACAGTAAAAAGGAAGAGGTTAGTTTGCTACAATTATGGATTATACCTCAAGAAATGAATATCAAACCCAATTATGAACAGCGTCAATTTTCCGAAGAGGGTAAAATGAACCAAATTCAAACAGTTGTTGCGCCTAAAGATAAATTAGAAGGAGAAGCTCTACCTATTAGCCAGCAAGCATACATTTATAGAATAGATCTAAGTTCTAATAACTCTATAAGTCTTAAATTAAAAGAAGAAAATAATGGATTCTATATTTTTAATGTAGATGGAACCTTGTCTATAGCAGAAGAAACAATTGAAAAAAGAGACGCTATTGGTATTTATGATACTGATGGTATTGAGATAAAAGCAAATGAAGATTCTGAGCTAATTATTATAGAAGTACCTATGATTTAGATAATGTCAGTATAGCAATTTGATTAAAAGCATTCTAAATAAGGATGTTTTTTTAATTGAAAAATGCGATATTTGTTTTCCCTTAAAAATATAAATATGGCAATGAATAAAAACACAGTATTGGCTTGGGCCACTACAATAATGATAATAGTTGGATTATGCTTAATAGGTCTGGGTGCATTCAGATATAACGATATAGCTGGATGGGGATTTGCTGCCGTAGGTGGTGGATTCTTTTGTATTGCATGGGTATTTAATGCATTAAAAGGTCGTGTATAATGAGTGATGATAAAAAAATAATTTTTTCAATGTCTGGTGTAACGAAGACTTTTCAATCTGCAAATACACCAGTTTTAAAAAATATATACTTAAGTTTTTTCTATGGAGCTAAAATTGGTATTCTAGGTCTTAATGGCTCTGGTAAATCAACTTTATTAAAGATTATAGCAGGTGTAGATAAAAACTATCAAGGAGACGTTGTTTTTTCTCAAGATTATTCTGTTGGTTATCTAGAACAAGAGCCAAAGTTAGATGAAGAAAAAACAGTACTTGAAGTTGTCAAAGAGGGTGTTGCTGAGACTGTAGCAATTCTTGATGAATACAATAAAATTAATGACCAGTTTGGTTTAGAGGAAGTTTATAGCGACCAAGGTAAGATGGAAAAGCTTATGAATCGTCAAGCTGAGTTACAAGACCAGATTGATGCTTCAAATGCCTGGGAATTAGATACCAAGTTAGAAATAGCTATGGATGCACTTAGAACTCCAGATGGTGACAAAAAAATCGCTGTTCTTTCTGGTGGTGAACGTCGTCGTGTTGCGCTTTGTCGTTTGTTATTAAAAGAACCAGATGTATTATTATTAGATGAGCCAACTAACCACTTGGATGCAGAATCAGTACATTGGTTAGAGCATCACTTAGCGCAGTACAAAGGAACAGTTATCGCTGTAACTCACGATAGATATTTTTTAGATAATGTTGCTGGTTGGATTCTAGAATTAGATAGAGGAGAAGGTATTCCATGGAAAGGAAACTATTCATCTTGGTTAGACCAGAAGTCTAAACGTATGGCACAAGAAAGCAAATCAGCTTCAAAACGTCAAAAAACTTTAGAACGAGAGTTGGATTGGGTACGTCAGGGTGCTAAAGGACGTCAAACTAAGCAAAAAGCACGTTTGAAGAATTATGACAAACTTATGAGTCAAGATCAAAAGCAACTTGATGAAAAACTTGAAATCTATATTCCTAATGGACCTCGCCTAGGCACAAATGTTATAGAAGCCAAAGGTGTTAGCAAAGCATATAATGATAAGTTGTTATATGACGATTTAAACTTTAACCTTCCACAGGCTGGAATTGTTGGTATAATTGGTCCGAACGGTGCTGGTAAAACTACAATTTTTAGAATGATTATGGGTGAGGAGCGTTCTGATAAAGGAGAGTTTTCAGTTGGTGAAACTGCTAAAATTGCATACGTTGACCAAAAACATTCAAACATAGACCCAGAAAAAACAATCTGGCAAAATTTTAGTGATGAGCAAGAATTGGTTATGATGGGCGGAAAAGAAGTAAATTCTAGAGCATATCTAAGTCGATTCAATTTTTCTGGAGGAGAACAAAATAAGAAGGTAAAATTATTATCTGGTGGAGAGAGAAATCGTTTACACTTAGCTATGACACTTAAAGAAGAAGGCAATGTATTATTACTAGATGAACCTACCAATGATTTGGATGTCAATACTCTTCGTGCGCTAGAAGAAGGATTAGAGAATTTTGCTGGTTGTGCTGTAGTTATTAGTCACGATAGGTGGTTTCTAGATCGTATTTGTACACATATATTAGCTTTTGAAGGAGACTCTCAAGTTTATTTCTTTGAGGGTGGTTTTAGCGAGTATGAAGAAAATAAAAAGAAACGTCTTGGCGGAGATTTGATGCCCAAGCGTATTAAATACAAAAAATTAGTTCGTTAGTATTTATACATCATCATATAGATGACCACTTGTAAAGTCTTTGTAGGATTCATCAACTTCCTTAAAAGCATTAGTTTCCATGAGTTTTTTATTTTGGGCTTTTAATTTGTACATTTTTATAATTGCAATTGCTATAAGTACAATAAATACAAAACAAACTGTAAGTAGGATGAGGGTTAGCTGGTGAGTGCTTACTGCTGAAGAATTTAGTAGGGGAAATACCTTCATTTTAATTAATTTGGAGATGTATGCATTGCGAATATAATAAAAATCTGTTATTTATAACTCATTAGAAATAAATATTTTAGAAATTAGTTATCAACATTTACACGATTAAGTGTTATCAATACCAGTTTAAAAGCATTACTTTGATATCAGAATTTTTTGAATTTACTTCATTTTTAAAAGCGTTTACATCACTAAAACCTTTAATACCTCGATAGTGATATGGATAAACTTTTTTAGGCTTAAAATCTAAAACAGCACTTGCAGCACTTTTCTCAGTCATAGTATATGGTAGATTCATACAAATAAATGCAACATCTATATCTTTTAGTTGTCTCATTTCTGGGATATCTTCCGTATACCCAGAATTATAAATACGTTCATCATCAATATTTAATACGCAGCCTGGTATGATAAAGATTAGTTTTACATGAGTTACGATACTTGGGATGACTCGTTCAGAGATTGGTTCATTAAGACTATTACTAATAATATATAAAAAAGCCCCATGTACACATGAGGCTTTTATTTTACAGATGTATTATTTTAATTCTTTATTATTTTTAATACCGAAGTAAGGTTATTATTACTCTGCTGTATTTTTATAAAATATATTCCAATATTTAAACTTGACATATCTATTTGCATAGAACGCATATTATCATTGTTTTTAATTGTATTTATCTTTTTACCAGTAATACTATATAATTCAACACTGTCAAAATCTAATAAAGATTGAATATTTATAATATCTTGAGTTGGATTTGGATAAACAGAAAAATTAATCAAATTGTCATCACCACTACTTAAAACCTTTAATGGTGCAAAAGTATAATCACCATTCAAACTAGTTAAATTGGCTGTTAAAGTGACTTCTCCATTATATGAACCAACAGTAGTTGGAACTATTTCTTGTAGACCATTCCTGGGTTTTCTATTAAGATATAATACATCTCTGGTGTAAGAACCTCCAGCAGCGCTAACTGCATTTTCCCAACCAGCTATCTCAGCTTCAGTAAAGTAAAAAGTCACAGTTACATCACCGTTTGCATTATCTGTAGTAACTCCTATATTATATGTCTTTTCCATTGCTAAATCAGATCCTGATGATCCATTAAAAAACATTCCTCCAGTACCAGAAGTTGATACCTGTACACTAGAACATTCATAGTAGTCATTATTATTATTTGTTAGACTTGACATTATACCACCCGTAATTGAGTCATAGGCATACATTGTACCTTGTCCATTTAATAAGAATAGGTTTGTATTAGTACTTGTATTGACTTCAGTTTGCACTGTTGCTTCGCCTAAGGTAGTAACAGATATATTATCAAGTGCCATAGCATAGGCCCAATTTCCTAAATCATTATAATGAAATGAAATTAATACGTTTGATTGACCTAAAACAGATGATAAATCAACACTTTGACTAGACCAATTACTTGAAGTTAGTATTTCAGAACCTACATTTTGCCAGGTAGAACCATTATCTATAGATGTTTGAACAAAAGCATCGGATGCATATTGATCATTGGAATCTAAATATTTTATATCAAAATTTAAACTCGCACTATTTGCATTGGATAAATCGAGTGGAGAATTATACTGTAGTCTTTCATCACTCATATCACAATTACATGCATCATCGTTAACAAAAATAAAGTTACTTATATTTCCATTTGCACTCCAGTTATCAGAAGAAGCAGCTGCAGCATCTCCAATAGCAAAATTAGTAGTCTCGTTACCAGATACTGACCAGTTGGATAATCCAGATTCAAAATCCTCCGTCATTACTGAGGCTTCACTTCCTATATCTGGCGTAAAATCGTCGTCCATTATGGTATGTGTGAAACTACTATTTTGGTCTAAGTTAGCGTCGCCTCCATTGGCATTGAGTGATAAACTCAAAGTAAAATCTTCATTACCTTCAACAAAAGAGTCATTATAAATCCTAAGAGTAATTTGCTTATCATCAGAATCTCCAGCTGAAAAGGTAATTGTATTTGAACCCATAATTTCAAAATCATCTCCCTCAGTTGCCGTCCCAGAAGTATTTATTGTAACATCTGCGTTAGCGGATGGCGCTAAAGCGATTCTGAGATTAAAAGTAATTTCTTGAAAGTCACAATCTGTAGCTTCAGAGCTTTCAATTGGGATGGAGCTAAAACTGATTCTTGGAGAATCTGGGTTTGGATCATCTATAGCTCCATCTATATTGGTAATAATACTACCTAGTGCATTAATTATTTCGTCTGAGCGACCAGCAGCACCATTTGGACAACCCCCAGTATTGTGAAGCCCAATTACCAAATGATCGCTATATCTAAGTACAGGTGATCCGGAACTACCACCAGCAGTATCATGGTAGTATTCAACTCTTGCACCTCCTGCGCCAGCATTTGTAACAACGGTATATCCATCTGGATCTGGATTAACTGGATTTGTGTCTGTAAATACAGCTATTTCATTTCTAACTCCACCAGGATGTTGTGGATGATATATGCGTTCACCAAGTGCTGGAGGTGTTGATGCTAAACTCAGATAACCATAAGTATTAGTTGGATTAACAGGTAATTCTACAAGTGTAAAATCAAGTGGATCATTTGTCTGAATTAATGTTGAAGAAGTCGCAACCACATCCGTAGCATCAGCAAAAGTTCCTATACAATCAGTGTTACGATAGTTAAACCAGAACTCGGTATTAGACGCATCAACCGCATTTCCAATACAGTGATTGTTGGTCATGACATGTCCTTCTGTACCAATTAACCAACCGGTACAAAGACTAGCACCTCCTATAACTAATCTACAAATGGCGTTTGATTTTCTGCCAATTTCGGTTCCGTCATAACAAGCAGCTTGTTGTCTGTCATTTAAGCCACAAAGTGTTTCAAGTTGTTGGCTATTAATTTCAAAGGCTCCAGTAATTTTATTTATAGGATATCCATAAGCAACTTTAGTGATATCAAATCCATAGTGGTTTTGATTTCCATTTTGGCTATGCAATTCTACAATAATATGGTCGTCAAAAATTGTTCTTGACCAAAAATTGTCAATAGTAGACTGATTTTGATTTACGATTTTACCAGTTCCAGAATAGATATATTCTTCATTAGTAGTTGCACCATATACACGCACGAAATCATTATCATTTAAATCAAAATTTTCAAAATATATCTTTATATATCCAGAACCATTTGATCTAAATTCTTTAGAATACACTATTCCTGAATCAGTTGAATTATATTCAGAATTAGCTGTAAAGTTTACCTCAAATTCATCACCTATTTTTAATGGTGCAGAAATTTCTTGAGAACTAGCCAGTAGTCCAGCAAAAAATACTAGATAGAATAAATATTTTTTCATAGTTGAAGAGGTTTTTTTTAATTGGATAAATCTAACAATAATTATTCGGATAGCATAAAAAAATAAATATGTGCTTAGCGTAACATTAGTATAATTTTAATGACTAATAAAATAAAGTAAAAATGGGATTAGAACTTGTCATATTTATTACTGCAATTCTTTTTGGAATCTTTTTATATTGGAGAGAGTCTAATGGAAATGGTGTATACCGAACATTAAATAAGATTGTAAACAGTAAAGAATTACAAATGTCTGGGGATAATCCTAAACCCTTTGTTTACAAACAAGGTATCATTCCTCGTGTTATTTTTGTGGTAAGCTTAGTCTTGCCTATAGCGGTTTGTATCACTAGTTTAGTTTAGAAGCAATAGGAGTAGAGCGAACGAGTTTAAGTTATAGTGTTTTTATACCAGCAGATAGCTCTGACAAGCTTTATTATTTTGATCATGCCAGTAAAAAACAAGGCTATGCTGGTGTATCGACGATGCCATTGAAGGTTAAGGAATCTCGAAAAGAATACGATTGGAAAGCCAGCACACCTGTAGAATTTAGAGCCTACGTAAAAGAAATAGCTGGTCGTAAGTGCATGTTTTTCCTAGGAACTATTTCTTCAATTAGTGATACTAATGCCAAACAATTTGATGGTTCTGCAACTCCAGATTTAGTATTGATTGATAGTGAATACAGAGATGTTATTTGGATAGATGTCAAACATCCTAGTACTTGGGATGAGATGGTTTATAGCCAACTTAATGAGGCATGGCGATCTAGTGAAGGTATTGGGTATTATTTTAATGAGAAAAATTCAAAAGAGGATCGAGATATCAAGCAATCTATAGATTCTTTAAAAATAGTTCCAAAAATCAATGTTAATTCTGATCAGATTGAATCTTTACAGCGTAAGTTGGATTCTCTTAAGTCTTTGGGTAATTAATTATGTCTCCAACAACATCTTAATATCAGCACGCTGATAAGGATTGTCTTTTTCAAGTTCTAATTCTTTGAATCCATACTTTCTATATAGATATATCGCATTTTTTAATTTTGTATTTGAGTAGAGGAGTAGTCCTTTTAATTGTTTCTCCTTCGCAAAATCAATACAATATTGCAAAAGCTTTTGTCCAATTTTTTTATCACGAACCTCAGTAAGGACAGCCATTTTGGTGAGTTCCAATATACCATACTCTTTAGTTGGCATCAATGCTACTGTTCCTAAAATTCTTTCTTCATTTTTTGCGAAAAATATGTAGCCACCTTTATCTATAATATAGGTTTCAGGTTTACTTAAAACCTCTTGGTCATATGGTTCTACAAAAAAGAAAGTTTCTAACCATTCTATATTATAATCGTAGAAGTATTTAGCATATTTGTAATCGTAACCTATTATTTTAATATCCATGCGCTTTAATAAAATCTGTAATTAGGTAAGAAATAAATTTCCCAACTTTAGTTTTGTTTGTCTTCTTTGGAGCAGCTTCACAAATATGTAAATATGTTCCGTTTTTATGTGCGCCAATGTGACTTACAAAACATCTTGCTTGATTTGTACTAAATCCACTAGGTGTCATGGCACTACTTGGCATATCCTTTACAGCGTCACAGTCTATTTCAATTCCAAAATTAGATTTAGAAACATGAGATAGTGCATGTTGCATTTCTAATTTGAATTTTAGTTTTTTTCTAACTTCAATATCTTCAAAGGTGTTATATGCAATAGTCTTTGTAGCATTCAAGGTGTCTAAACTATTTTGAGAAATATAATTTTCATGTAAACCAAAAATGAAATAATTCTTTAAAAAACCTTCATTATATGCGTAACTAAAACCATTACCACTATGTCTTCCTTCTTCTGGTCTAAAGTCATGATGTGCATCAAAATTGACCACATTTATAGGATGTTTTAAAGCTAAAGACGAACCTTTAATATTTCCGTAGGCATTATTATGACCACCACCGATGACAATTGGTGTTTTTCCTGCCTTTATTATCGAGAAGACTAAATGTGACACATCTGCATCCACATCTTCAGTGTGTTTTCTTGCCAATGCAATACGCTTTTTTGTAGAAAGTTTTTCATCTTTTAATGATTCCAGAAGCTTAGAATAATCTAAATGGCCTAAAATCAGAATACGTTTTGGGTTTATATATGCATTACTTTGTGTATTTAACAAAATTTTTATTGTGGCATCCCAAGCCTTATATGTTCCTGATTTACCGTGATTTGCAATCACGCCAATATCTTCAGAAATACCAAAAATTACATAGTCAACATCCAATTCTAAAATATTATCGTATATGTTAGTGAGGTTGTTAATCAACTGAACGTGTTCACCAAATTTGGTTTCGCCTTTTCGAGTGTTAACGCACGATTTAAGGTCATTAGACGTAAAAAGAACAAGATTTTGCATTCGAGTAAATTTTGAATAAAATTACTGTTTAATATAATATCAGACTTGATTTAAAACTTAAAAACAAAAAATAACTTAAAAAAAAAGAACTATGAGTGAAACAAACAATAACATTGGTTTAAAGGTAGGTTTAGGAATTTTACTCACCTTATTTTTAGTAACAGCATTTTATACGTCTAAGCTGTACAACGAAAAAAAAGAAACAGAAGCTACACTAGTTAAAGAGAAAAAGCAAGTCATGAATGATTTAAATATCATGGCAAAGCAATACGACGATGCTATTGGCGAAAATGATATTGCAAATGATAAATTAGTAGAAGCTAGAGAGCGTATCCAAGGCTTAATGGATTCTTTAAAAGTATCTCAAAATAGTGTTGGAAGCTTGTGGAGATATAAAAAGAAGTATTTAGCGTTACAAGAGGAAATGGATGACTTATTAGTTGAAAATGACCGATTAAAAGTCGAAAATGAATTACTAGCAACGTCTCTGGACAGCACACAAATTCAATTGGCTGAGCGTTCTGCTTTTACAGATTCACTTTTAGTACAAAATACAGAGCTGGCAGACGTAGTTAAAGATGCTGGAGCGTTGCAGACTATTGGTTTAAAAGGTTATGGCGTAATTGAGAGAAGTAGTGGAAAGCAAATTCCTACGGAGCGCGCAAGAAGAAGCGATAAACTTAAAGTATGCTATACTGTTGCAAAAAATATTTTAACAGATGCTGGCGATAAAGAATTATATGTACAGATTATAGATCCAAGAAGCAATGTTTTAGGAGCTAATAATCAAGTTGAATTTGAAGATCAAGTTTTGAACTACAGTTTAATTAGCCGTTTTAATTACGAAAATAGAAACTTAAATATATGCGAATTTGTAGCGCCAGCAGGTGATGATAAATTCGAAAAAGGACGCTACATAGTAAATGTATTTAATGAAAATATATTGATTTCTACATCTGAGTTTTCACTGAAATAGAAATTAAATATTGGTTGGTTATTTTATAGAAAAAGTCTGGTGCAGATGAACACATCAGGCTTTTTTGTCTTATTTAACTAAGACTTGCCCATTAATGATTACCGTATCGATTGGATCATGTGCAAATTCATAAGGTATTTGAGCATAACTATCCATAGGTTTGGTAATGATTATGTTAGCCTTCTTACCACGAGTTATACTACCATACATATTACTAAAGCCCATAGCATAAGCACCATTAACTGTAGCTGCATTTATGGCTTCTTCTGGTGTCATTTTTAACTTAATACAAGCAGTACTAACTACAAAATTCATATTACCACTTGGCGTAGAACCGGGATTGTAATCTGTAGCAATGGCTAGAGGCAATCCAGCATCAATTATTTTTCGAGCAGGTGTATATGGTATTCCTAAAAAGTAGGAGCAAGCTGGTAAAGCCACTGGCATTGTATTACTGCATTTTAAAGCTTCAATATCTTTTTTGTCTAATTCTTCTAAATGGTCAACTGATAAGGCTTTATACTCAACACCAAGCTTTACACCACCAAGAATATTAAACTGATTGACATGTATTTTTGGAATAAGTTTGTGTTTTTTTCCAGCTTTTAAGATGGCTTCAGTATCTTCTACTGAGAAATACCCATCTTCACAAAACACATCGATATATTTTGCAATTCGTAATGCTGAAGCTTTTGGAATTAACTCATTTATAATCTTATCAATATAGTCCTGTTTATTGTCTTTAAATTCTGTCGGAATAGCATGTGCAGCCAATAATGTTGGTGCAATTTTGGCTAATGTATCTTGTTTAATACGTCTAATGACTTTCAGCATTTTTAGTTCAGCTTCTACAGTCAATCCATAGCCTGTTTTAATTTCTACGGCACCAGTTCCCATGGTAATTATTTCGTTCAATCGTCTCATGGATTGCTCATATAGCTCATCCTCAGAAGTATCTTGCAGTTGCAGAGCAGAATTTAATATACCACCACCGCGATTTGCAATTTCAGCATATGATAAACCGTTAATTCTGTCTACAAATTCAGGAACACGATTACCTGCATAAACGATATGTGTATGTGAATCACACCAAGATGGTAATACTATTTTTCCAGAGGCATCTATCTCAGTTTCAGCATCGATACCTTCACAAAAGTCCATGGTCCCAAACTCTACAATCGTATCGTCTTGTATGTATAAATAGGCATTCTCGATAACGGGAAGCGTTTTCATTGCCTCACCTTTGACAATGGTAATATTGTTTTCGTGGACTTGGATGAGTTGCTTTATGTTTTTAATAAGGATTGACAATTGACGGAGGTTTTGGTTATGTAGTTTTTTCAAGTTACAAAAAAAATCAAACCATGAAAAAGAAAACTGCTATTTCAATATAGATTGAAATAGCAGTTTTGAATATAAACAGTAAATAAGTTTACTTTAAACTTCCAACCATGTCTTCAGGTTTTACCCATTCGTCATAGTCTTCAGCAGACACATAACCTAAGTTAATAGCCTCTTCTTTTAGAGTTGTTCCATTTTTATGTGCTGTATTTGCTATTTCGGCAGCTTTATAATAACCAATTTTAGTATTCAAAGCAGTTACAAGCATTAGTGAGTTATTTAGTAACTCTTTAATAACACCATGATTAGGTTCTATACCGGAAGCACAATGTTTATCGAAACTTATACAGGCATCACCAATTAATTGTGCAGATTGTAAAAGGTTAGCCGCCATCATTGGTTTAAAAACATTAAGTTCATAATGACCTTGCGTACCACCAACAGTTACTGCGACATCGTTACCCATAACTTGAGCACAAACCATAGTTAAAGCCTCACATTGAGTTGGGTTAACTTTTCCTGGCATAATAGAACTTCCAGGTTCGTTAGCTGGAATTATGATTTCTCCAATACCAGAACGAGGACCAGAAGCCATCATTCTAATATCATTGGCAATTTTATTGAGAGATACTGCAACTTGCTTTAAAGCACCGTGTGTTTCGACAATAGCATCGTGAGCAGCTAATGCCTCAAATTTATTTTTGGCTGTTATAAATGGAAGATTGGTAAACTCAGCTATGTATTTTGCTACTAACACATCATAACCCTCAGGAGTGTTAAGACCAGTTCCAACGGCTGTTCCACCTAATGCTAATTCACTAAGGTGTTTTAGAGTGTTTTGTAGAGCAATAATACCATGATCCAATTGTGAAACATAACCTGAAAATTCTTGACCTAAAGTTAATGGTGTTGCATCCATGAGATGTGTTCGACCAATTTTTACTACATCATTAAACTCTAAAGATTTTTTGTGTAGTGTATTTCTAAGTTGGATAATTCCTGGAATAGTTGTTTCAACTACTTTTTTGTATGCTGCGATATGCATTCCTGTAGGAAATGTATCGTTAGACGATTGTGATTTATTGACATCGTCATTAGGCTGAATAGTTTTTTCGCCCTCACCAATCGTTTTACCTGCCATCTGATGTGCACGGTTAGCAACAACCTCATTAACATTCATATTACTTTGAGTACCAGAGCCTGTTTGCCAAATAACTAAAGGAAATTGGTCATCGTGCTTACCGTCTAAAATTTCATCACATACTTTAGCAATTAAGTCACGCTTTTCTTCAGCCAAAACACCAAGCTCACAATTTGTATATGCAGCAGCTTTTTTTAGATATGCAAAACCATAAACGACTTCTAATGGCATAGATGCAGGTACTCCAATTTTAAAGTTGTTTCTGGAGCGTTCTGTTTGTGCGCCCCAAAGTTTATCAGAAGGGACTTTTACATCGCCCATAGTATCTTTTTCTATTCTATAACTCATATCTAATCCTAATTTTAGAAGTTGTGTAAAGGTACAATTTATAGAACATTTTTGATACCAAATAGAAGTGAAATATTTCAATTACAATTATGGATTTCTGAATAAAAGGAAGCTATTTTTATGAAATCTATATTGATTTTAATGTACATAAAACCTAATTTGCTAACGTTTTAAAACCAGAAACTAACTAATTTTTTTCAACAACAATGGGAAGAAAAATCAACTTTATCGTACTCACACTTATTGTCATTTTCTGTGCCTTCACAGCGACAAGCTATCAAGAATTATCAACAACAATAGATAAAGGCGATACAGCTTGGATGCTTGTAGCTAGTGCGTTTGTTTTATTAATGACTCCAGGACTATCTTTCTTTTATGGCGGAATGATAAATAAGAAAAACATTATTTCAACCATGCTTCAAAGTTTTGTTGCTCTTGGTGTAATTAGTGTACTTTGGGTATTGGTTGGTTTTAGTTTGGCTTTTGGAGATAGTATTGGAGGAATTATTGGTAATCCATTAACCTACTTAAACTTTAAAAATGTAGGTATAGAACCTAATCCTGATTTTTCTGAAACAATACCATTTTTATTGTATGCATTGTTTCAACTAAAATTTGCGATTATAACACCAGCACTAATTACGGGAAGTTTTGCTGGTCGTATACGCTTTAGGAGTTATATATTGTTTATGGTGTTATTTAGTTTACTTATTTACAGTCCTTTGGCACATATGACTTGGCATCCAGATGGTTTACTTAGAAATTGGGGTGTACTTGATTTTGCTGGAGGAACAGTAGTACATATGTCAGCAGGTTTTGCAGCTTTGGCTGGTGCAATTTATTTAGGTAAACGTAAAAAAGCGGTTGAGAGTCATGCAAATGTACCTTATGTTATTTTAGGTACAGGATTATTATGGTTCGGATGGTTTGGTTTTAATGCGGGTTCTGCATTAGGTGCCAATGGTGATGCGGTTATTGCTTTTGCAAATACAAATGTAGCATCTGCGACCGCTATGATTGCTTGGTTATTTTACGAGCGTTTTATGGGAAGAAAAATGTCAGCTGTAGGTGCGTGCATAGGTGCAGTTGTTGGCTTGGTTGCTATTACGCCTGCAGCAGGATTTGTCAATATTGGACAATCTATACTTATAGGTTTTGTAGCTTCAATTATTTCTAATTGGATGATACATCTTAAAAATAAAACCGAAATTGATGACACACTAGATGTTTTCCCGTCACATGGCATAGGTGGTGTCGTTGGCATGATTTTAACGGCAGTATTTGCTGCAAATGTTGGTTTGGTTTATGGAGAGACAGAAACATTTTACTATCATATAATAGCCTTAGTTATTACTGCTATATTTACTTTTGGTGGCAGTTACCTTCTATTTGTAATCGTTGATAAACTACTCAAAATGCGAGTTCGTGAAGATCAAGAAGAACGTGGGTTAGACATTAGTCAGCACGGTGAACAGATAGAATAATATTAAAATATTTTGTAAACTAAGTAACGTATTTTGGTTTTTGTATACTAACTTGTAATACATCATAAAATTTACCAAAATGAAAAACCGTATTCTTAGTTTAGCTTTAATTCTTATTGCAACTGGCTTATATGCCCAAACGGACAAACGTCTAAAAGGCATTGAAAAGAAATTCAATGCTATTTTAGAAAGCACAAAAGCTCCAGGTTTTGCAGTTGCCATTGTTGAAGGTGATAAAATTATTTATGCTAAAGGTTTTGGTTATGCAGATTATGAAAATAAAGTTGCTGCCGATGCTAATACATTGTTTGCTATAGGATCTTCGACTAAGGCATTTACATCTTCTTTATTAGGATTACTTAGAGGAGATGACAAGATATCTTTTAATGATAATCCAAGAAAGCATATTCCAGAGTTAGAGTTCTATAATGACGAAATGAATAATGGTATAATTATCAAAGATTTAATGCGTCATACAACTGGTTTGCCAAGGCATGACGGTGCTTGGTATTTTTTTCCAAGTTACGATAAGGATAGTTTAATACAACGCTTAAAGCATCACGAGCCGTTTACAGGTCTTAGACAACAATGGTATTACAATAACTTCGGATTTTTATTACAAGGTGTTATTACAGAAAAACTATCCGGCAAATCTTGGGAAGAAAATATAGAAGAGAAATTCTTCAAACCACTAGGAATGAAGCGTTCTAAGACAATGATGAGTGGTATGAAAGAAAGTTCTAATAAGGCTTATGGTTATACTCTTGATGCAGATAGGAATATAGAAAAAACAGATTATTATGATATTGCAGGTATGTCACCGGCAGGAAGCATTAATAGTAGTGTAAATGATATGAGTCAATGGTTAATCACTTGGATTAACAAAGGGAAATACAAAGACCAACAAATCATACCAGAAGATTATATAAAAGAAGCGATGAGTTCTCAGGCTGTTGTTGCCAGTGGAGTTCCAAGTGATGAGTTACCAAACGTTCATTTTGCAAATTATGGATACGGATGGTTTTTACATTCTTATAAAGGCCATTATATGGTTGAACATGGTGGGAATATCGATGGTTTTTCTGCAAGTGTAGGTTTTTATCCCTCTGATAAAATAGGTGTTGTAGTACTTGCTAACCAAAATGGTTCTGCGGTGCCACGTTTGGTAAGAAATACAGTTGCTGATTATATGCTGAATGTCGAAAAAACAGAATGGGCAAAAAAACATAAAGAAGACCTTGAGGAAGCTTTAGAAGCACAAGATAAAGTCATGGAAGACAAAGAAACATCAAATGTGAAAAATACAAGACCATCTCATGCTAAACTAGACTACACAGGCTTTTATGAAAATGCAGGTTATGGCAAATTTGAAGTTACAGTAGAAAACGATTCTTTAATGACAACCTTGAATGACGAGAAGATTTTTATCAATCATTTTCATTACGATACGTTTGAGCTGATTGATTACTCTGATGGAAAAGTAGATTCTACGGAGATAGGTAGTTCTCTAAAGGTTAACTTTAAAACTAACGAATCTGGAGATATAGAATCTTTAACAACTTCTATAGAACCAACTACTGAAGCCATAGTTTTTAAGCGTACGCCAAACACTATAGAAGTTGATGCTAAGACATTAGAACAATATGTCGGTAATTATGATTTAGCAGGTCAGGTAGTCAAGTTTTACATCAAAGATGAGAATGTACTATATGCTTTTTTGAAAGGGCAACCAGAATATGAACTTGTGCCAACTGATAAGCATAAATTCAATCTTAAAATATTGGATGGTTATAAAGTTGAGTTTGTTGAGGTTAAAGGAATTATTACTACTGTAAAATTCATTCAACCAAATGGTGTATTTTCTGCAAGGAAAAAGGTGGATTAACTCATTATATTACCGTCAACCATAATCAATTTTCTATCCGCCATATTGGCTAACTCTTGATTATGAGTAACAATAACAAAGGTTTGATTAAACTCATCTCTGAGTTTAAAAAACAAATTATGAAGCTGCTCTGCAGATTCACTATCTAAATTTCCCGAAGGTTCATCTGCAAAGATAATTTTTGGGTTGTTTATTAATGCACGTGCAACTGCAACACGTTGTTGTTCTCCACCAGACATAGCATTGGGCTTATGATGTATACGTTTTGTTAAACCTAAATAAGTGAATAGCTCCTTGGCTCTTTTTTCAGCTTCAGCTTTTGGTGTTTTATTTATAAAGGCTGGTATACATACATTTTCTAAAGCAGTAAATTCAGGTAACAGTTGATGAAACTGAAATATAAATCCAATATTAGAATTCCTAAACTTAGCTATAGCTTTATCATTAAGTTCATTAATAGCAGTATCGTTGATTATAAGTTGTGTATTGGATGCATAGTCAGGTTTATCTAATGTACCAAGTATTTGTAATAAGGTAGTTTTTCCTGCCCCTGATGCACCTACAATAGAAATGATTTCACCTTCTTGTATTGTTATATCAACACCTTTAAGAACTTGTAAGTCTTTGTATGCTTTAAAAATTTGATTTGCTGAAATAATAGCTGACATAGGCTGTGAAAATAATACTTAATGACTAGCTAAACAATTAGCTACTGTTATTATTTTTTTTGAAGACTGATTTTATGCCGTTAAAGTCTATAAAGTATTGTAGTCTCAGTGAAAATTGATGCAAAGCAGGTTGCTCAAAAAGATTATTTAAACTCCCTGAAAATGTATCAAATGAATCGTCATTAACATTAAATAGCTGATTTCTATATAATGCTGTTAAGAAACTTCCAGGTGCAAATTGCCAGGAGTAACTTAAATCTACATTCCAAGTACTAAAATTTACATTAGGATCACTAGAAACATTATCTAAGTTGTAGCCAGAGGCTGTTGTGAGACGCCCGTTATCTAATAAAGTAAAAAGTTCATAATCATAATCTACGGTGTCCCAATAGTGTCTTAGGTTAAGAGTTAAAGTATGTAGTGTATTAAAAGTATAATTACCGGTTACAGTATTGGTGATACGTCTTCTATCTCGCTCTCCTAAAATTGATTCATCATTTTCTCTTGTTGCATATCCACGTTCGCCTTTGCGTTTATCATATTCAACTTTATAAACTAAAAGAAAATTGTCGTTAAAACGATAGCGTGGTTCAAATTCAATACTGTATGAAGTAAAATCTCTGCCATCTTCAAATATAGCCCTGACATTTGCTTTGATGTCATAAGCAAATTGACGGTTATAATTTGTTGAGACAAAACCACCAATTCTTGCAAAATTTTCGAAAATAAATGGGCGTCCATTTCTTGACTCAAAATAATCAAATTGCTTCCCTGGACTTAACCTAAAATTAAATCCATAAGCATTCAAGGATTTTTTAGCAATTGCAAAATAGTTTAGGCCAAAATTAAATCCTGTAAAGACGTTTGGATTTGCCAAACGTTTGTAATTTATAAATCCGTTAATTTTGTAACGATTTAACTTTTCTGTAGGCTTAAAAATCTCATAAGACCAATCTGCACCAAACTCATTTCTGTTATTACGAAGATTTAGCCCAATATCATTAATATTAAATTTTGTGTCAGCATAACGATGGTCAAAACTATACCTAAAGTTTCCATGAGTTTTCCCGATTCTAAAGAATGAACTAAAACCATTTTCAGAGTCCTCATCTTGAAAATTGACATGACTCATTCGTAATTCTGTATCAATCTTGTAGGTATTTCTCTTATTCTGATGGTTACTAACTATTGCGGTGGCGTTAGCATCTCTAAAATTACCTTCGCGTAAAACATTTGTATTAATTAAGCTAATTGAAGAATTTCCATTGTATTGTTGGTCTATAACTAGAACGTTGTAGTTTGTAAATGGTTCTACAACTTCATTTCTTAAGATAACATCGTTATCATCGGTTATAGCTACTTTTGTTTTCTCAGTAATAGCATTCAATACACCAACACCTAAACCACTTTTTGTTCGTCCTGATACTTTTATGGCGTTCAACACCTTTGTGTTATTAGGTCTGTTAAAAGATTCGTCATCTGCTATATCTATTTGACCAACAGGAGCACTTCCGATACGTCTCGAAAAGAACAAACCACCTTTTGAAAACAAATCAACACCTTCTGTAAAAAACTGACGCTGCTCTCTAAAGGTCTGTTCAAAAGGACCTAGGTTTAACTCTAAATTATCAAAACCTACTTGACTAAAATCAGGAATCAATGTCGCATCAAGCGTAAAATTATCTGTAATGCCATATTTTAAATCCATCCCG